>Ga0315336_1004544_pt1 | contig 16289 bp, 10 predicted proteins | sample ASW5metaG_FD_204512 | JGI IMG/M metagenome (GOLD analysis project Ga0315336, IMG submission 204512) | Ammonia-oxidizing marine archaeal communities from Monterey Bay, California, United States - ASW #5 | ecosystem: Environmental > Aquatic > Marine > Intertidal zone | place: USA: California...
CAGCCGCTGCAACTGATGACGGTATTGTTCGCCACTCTGTTTTAGGACATGTGGGTGTGTCGCACCCAGCACGATGTAGACCAAATCAGGATGGTCAACGATCAATTCCGGCAGCGCACGAATGACGTGTTCGATTCCCTTGCCGGGCGAGAGGAGCCCGAACGTAAGCAGCACTGTTCTCCCTTCGACGCCAAACTGGTCTTTATGAAACGCTGGATCGACAAACGGAACGTCCGGAATGCCGTGTGGAATCATGACGACTTTTTCCGGCGGAGCGTCGTAGACTTCTCGAAGAATCTGGTCGGCGCGGTTTGCCATGACCACCACGCGATCTGAGAGTTCCACAAGCTCGCGCGTCACCTTCCACTGATCGCGATTTGGCTCGTGTAGCACCGTATGCATCGTCGTAACGACCGGCATAGCCACGTCGCGCAGCATAGAAAGCAAGTGGCTACCCGCGTCGCCGCCGAAGATGCCATATTCGTGCTGCACCATCAGCAGATCGAGATTGCGGATATTCAGAAAATCGCCCGCTAGTTTGTAGTCGGCGTTCTGCTCTTGCCGAACCTCGAAACGGACCCTGGAGGGATAGGCGTAGCCGTCGGGATTGTCGTTGACAGCGACAAAATGACAGGCCTGTTCGTTCTCCAGTTCCTGGCATATCGCATCACACAAATCATGCGAAAACGTCGCGATCCCGCACCGCCTCGGAACATAGGTTCCCAAACAAGCGAAACGAATTCCTGACTGGCCCGTAGATTGGTGCATCCGTAACCTCCTTATCCTTCTGGGTGTATCGCGCGATCTGTTTGGTGCTGCCTCCCTGGCTGGTGATTCGGGTCTGTCGATGCGCTGTCCACACCTGGCAGAAGCACGAGCGCGACAAGCGGCGTGTGCCAACGAGAAACACTCGCTGGCTCACCTGCAGGCTCGCTGGTTCCATGTCCGTGGAAAGAACGCAAGGACTTCGACCCGGGCAATCAAAACCCGTCTCACAACACGCCGATCCCTACAATGATTCCTATCGCCCACGTCTGTACCGAATTGGTCCTCGTCGTTCTCCTTGACGACGCTGCTTATCCTCCGATGGAAGATCGACCAAGGTAGAGTATCCCCCTCCAGAGCACTTTTGCCAAGTGGCAACCCTACTTTTGGGACGTCGGTCGCCAGCCCAACATACCGCACAAACTCCCGAATTTCTCACGATTCCCGCTGCCAGAAGGCTCACGCCACCTGGGCTGGAATGTTTTCGTTTTCCGTTTTGCGCGTAACCACTTCGGGGGCATCCACCAGAAGAACTGGCCGATTGAATGGCAGACGACTGTATCACCTCTTAAAGCCAGAAGGAGGCTGATCGACATGTTCGATGCTAGATAGCGCAATCTAACTACGGAATATCGGACGAGTTGCCTGAGATCAATAGCTTAGCGAAACGCAATCCTGGCATTTTCCGTTTATCGTTGACGAAATCTGTCTATTCGCCGCGATCGAAAATCAAGAGGTTGACGATCTGTTCGACATAATTCTCCGGCGGTTTCGGGCTTGCCCGGTTCAATAGGATGAGCACGGCAGCCTGGCGATCGGGGAAGCGCTGGAGCATCAGTGAAAAACCACGGGTGCTACCGGCGTGCATCACGCGGCGTTCACCTCGATAATTGCCGAGAAACCAGCCGTAGCCGTAGTGATCCTCGCCACGATCTGTTTTGACGTGTGGCAAAAACATGGCTCGAGTCGACGCTTTGCTGAGCAGGAAGTCCCCCTCCAGCGCGGCCAGCCACCGCTCCAAGTCGTCGAGCGAGGAATAAACTCCTCCGTCTCCGCGCACGGCACTGGTTACGCTTTGATCGCCGACCGTCCAACGGCTGTCGTCGTTCAGCTCGTGGCCAAACGCCCTTTCAGGCACTGAGTTCATTCCCGCGACGTACAAGACCGAACCGTTCATGCCGACGGAGTCGAACACCTCCGTTTGCATGAAGCGGTGAAAAGGACGCTCAGCTGCTGATTCGACGATCAGTCCCAGCAACGTGTAACCGGAATTGGAATACGCGAACTTCGTCCCTGGCTCAAAAAGGGGCTCCTTCGTATCCCGCAGCAACGCCAGTACGTTTAGGTCGGAGAGTTGTAGCGTCGTTCCCTTGGGAATCAGGTCTTCGTAGTCGGGCAGACCGGAAGTGTGTGAGAGCAGATGATGGACCGTAATCTGCCGCCAGTAGTCGGGACAGCCGGGAAAGAAGCGGTCAAGGGTATCGTCGAGCACGACAACACCGCGATCCGCTAGCAGCAGCACCGTTGAAGCGGTGAATTGCTTGGTCACTGACGCCAGGCGAAAATTGGTGGACGTGGTGCAAGGTTCCGGCCGATCGTGACGACGCATTCCCCAGGCATGTTTGAATATCGTCTTCCCACCGTCGATCGCCATTACCGCCGCTCCGACATAGCGAGGCAGAAGCGCTTCGACTCGATAGTCCAAGATCGCGTCGTCCGCCCGAGCTGGCTGAGTGCAGAACCAGAGGGACAACAGCAGGGCAAGGCAGTACCCCACTGGCAGGAGACGGCAAATGATACCTGCAAACCGAGTCAACACTCGACGAATCTCTCGTGGGTGAAATGCAATGGCAACTCCGACGGCGCTAGCGGCAATTCGTATCAAATCGAACTCCAGGGGAACGCCCATTGTCGATGCAAGACCGATTACTGGCAAGGCAGTTGACAATGACTGAACGGTCAGGTGTGCTTTTCTCGATGCGATCTCCGCGCTCCCCCTATTGACAACGTCAACATTCCGTCAGAATAGTCAACCTGCACATAAACGACTATTGCTCTCTCAGGATGACTCTGATGACACCTTACGGCTTCGTGGACAAACTCTTCCTCTCCCTACTCGTCGTGGCGCTGACTTTTTGCGGTCGACCAGCCCGGTCCGCATCGCCCGGTCCTATTGACGCCGATGTCGTCCTAGTCGGCGGTACGATTCTCGACGGATCAGGGAGCCCGGGAACTTTGGGTGACGTTGCGATCGAGGGCGACCGGATCGTTGCCGTTGGCCAATTCGAAACGGGTCGCGTCGGCCGTACGATTTCCTGTGCCGGATTGATCGTAACGCCCGGGTTTATCGACCTGCACAACCACAGCGACTTGCCGATCACGATTGAAGACCCCCAGACGGGCGAGTCGAAACAATCGCGGCCAATACTGGAGGACGCAACCCGTTCGGCCGCCTGCTATCTGACTCAGGGTTGCACGACGGTCGTCACCGGGAATTGCGGGGGCGGTGCGGTGGATGTCGACAGCTACTACACGAAACTCGAGACGAACCACCCCGGCGTGAATGTAGCACAGCTGTTGCCGCACGGAACACTCCGCGCCAAAGTCATCGGCCAATCGCGTCGCCGTCCGACGGAGAAGGAACTGAGCCGGATGCGCGAACTTGCACGTGGGGCGATGGAGGCTGGGGCGTGGGGAATGTCGACCGGGTTGCAGTACGTTCCCGGGTCCTTTGCCGACGTCGAGGAACTTGGGGCGATTGCTCAGGTGGTGGGTGAGTGGGATGGGTTCTACGCCAGCCACATCCGTGACGAAGGAGATCGACTTATCGAATCGATCGAGGAAGCAATCGAAATCGGGCGACGCGGCGACCTGCCCGTACACATTTCCCACTTCAAGGCGAGCAAACGCCGCAATTGGGGCAAAGTGCGTGCCGGAGCGGCGCTTATCGAAAAGGTGCGTGCCGAGGGTCGCCGCGTTACCGCCGACCAATATCCCTACGACGCGAGCAGCACCTCGATTACGGCGATGCTCCTTCCCGACAAGGAGCGGGAAGGCGGCTCCAAAGCACTGATCAAGCGGCTGAACGACCCGGAACAGTTGCCAAGGTTGCGGGCGATCGTGGAGCAATCGCTGGAAGCTCGGGGCCGAATCATGATTGCCCGTTGCCCTAAACATCCGGCCTGGGTCGGGAAAATGATTCGCGAGGTGGCGGCCGCTGAGCAGCGCGCTCCAGTGGATGTGTCGTTGGACATTCTCCGCACGGGCAACGAACAAGGGGTAAGCTTCAGCATGGATGACCGCGACGTCCGCTATGTCATGACGCTGCCCTGGGCAGCGACGGCGTCGGATGGCGGCACGAAGATCGACGACGGCACCCGACCGCACCCGCGGAGTTACGGGACGTTTCCGCGTCGCATCGGCCGGTTCGCGATTGAGGAGTCGGTCGTCCCTGTAGAATTGGCTGTCCGCAGTGCGACGGGACTTCCTGCAGATATTCTTGGCCTGGGAGACCGAGGCTACCTGCGTCCCGGATATGTTGCGGATATCGCCGTTATTGACCCACAGACTTTTCGCGACCACGCGACCTTCCAGTCCCCTTTCGAGTTTTCGACGGGTATGCGGTGGGTGCTGGTCAACGGCCAGGTCGCCATCGACGATGGGAATTTAGCCGTTACCGGCGCAGGCCGGCCGTTGCGGAAAGTGCACACGTCCGGAGATCAATGAGCAACTGTGATCGAAACCGCCCTTATTCTCTCTGGTCTGCTCCTGCTGCTCGTGGTCGGGCAAGCCATTCTGGTACTAGGCTTCGTAAGGAAACTGCGCGAGAAGCCGCCGGAGCTTGTTTCCGACGAGCTTGCTCCCCGGGCCGCGGTGATCCTCTGTCTGCGGGGGAGCGACCCTTTTCTTCCCGACTGTCTACGCGGCTTACTAAGCCAGGACTACCCCGATTACGATATCCGGATTGTCATCGATCACCCAGACGATCCGGCCTATCAGATTGCCGCTAAGGTCGTGGAAGAAAGTGGCACGTCGCGGGTCTCGCTGGAGTTTCTTCAAGAGAAGCGTTCCACGTGTGGCTTGAAGTGTAGTTCGATTTTGCAGGTCGTCGAATCACTTGATGAATCTTACCATTTTGTCGCACAGCTCGACGCCGATACGCAGGCCCATCCGACCTGGCTCCGGGAAATTGCCACGGCACTTGCTGATGAGGAGGTAGGCGCGGCTACCGGTAATCGATGGTACATGCCACGCAGCCACTCAGTCGGTTCACTGGTCCGTTTCAGTTGGAATGCCGCCGCGGTAGTTCAAATGTACTGGTATCGAGTTGCCTGGGGCGGCACTCTCGGGATTAAGACTCGGCTTTTTCGCGAGACCGACTTGCTGGAGAAATGGAGCAGAGCATTCTGCGAAGACACGATGCTCTACGGCATTCTGAAAGGAATTGGCTTGCGCGTCGCGTTCGTTCCTTCGCTCATGATGATCAATCGCGAAGCGTGCGACCTGGGCGGATTCTTTCGTTGGGTCAGTCGACAGCTACTGACCGCTCGCCTTTACCACCCCGCGTGGCCTGCGGTCGTCGTCCATGGCATCGTCTCGACCTTGACCCCCGCAGTCACGCTCGGGGCTATGATTTATGCAATCGGGCAGAACGAGGGAGCGGCAGCCGGTTGCCTTGCCGTCTCTCTCGGGTTGTACGAGGCGTCGTTGGCGTTGCTGCTTTGGCCGATGGAGACCGCGGTTCGGAAAATCGCCCACAGGCGCGGCGAGCCGACCGAGTGGCTCACACCGGGCCGCTCGCTAAAGCTCTTTGCCATCATGCCTGTGACCCAGATCGTCTATGCGACGGCTCTTACGGCGGCACAATTTGCAAAATCGACGATTTGGAGGGGCATCGCCTATCGGGTCGATGGGCCGTGGCAGATTCGGATGAAGATGTACCAGCCGTACGAGTCGGAGCACGAACAGGAACAAGCCGCCTCACTTTAAGGCGTCTTACCCGTCGCCATAGCAAGAAAGGTAATCGCGTTTCTAAGTTGAGATGAACGAAGCCTCCGGCACCTCACGCCCCGACCATACGATGAGCAGCGAGTTGAATCCAGTATGTATTTGCAGATCATGCGCGGAATCGGCGAGTTTCGCGAATTCCTCCCGCCATTCTTTTTCTGTCCATTGGCGCAAACAACTGACAATCCCATCCCAGACGAACATCCCAGGAACGATCGGAATAAGCCAACACCATAGCATGCGTCGGAGTTTTCCTGGACGGCGAAAGAAAGTCATTGGCAATAGAATCGCTGGGAAGAAAGAAAGTGTCGCCAGTAGCATCGAGAGCAGGGTCCGTTTCAAGGGCTCGAATATGGCAATTCGCGAGTGTGACCGACTGAGCGATTGCAAGACGACTGGGCGCAAATCGAACGGAACGTGATGCATCATGCCGCCCAACACGAGAACCGAATCGCGAAACAATTCTTCCTGCGGTAGGGTGATGTCGACCGATTCGTAAACCGGAAGGACGAGGTCGGGATAGCGATCGGCCAAATTGCGAAACACAGCTTCGTTGGGCGTGATGTCGCAAGGAACAAGCTGCAGCTCGCTGCCCACTTCTTTCGTCGCCAACTGAGTCGTGATCGGAGCATGTCCAGCGCCCAGCTCCACAATGCGATTGAAATCTTCCTCGCGAGCCAGCTCGAGCACCTTGTTGGCAACCAATTCATTAAACGAACGAAAACCCGAGTTGCAAGCTTCCATAATCTCGAACAGACACTCACGGGCCGAAGCAGGAACCCAGTTCTGATCGCAAAACTCGAAAAGATACCTGGGCTTCATGGAACGACTCGAAGTTTAGAAGAGGGGGAAGAGAAATCGCTAAATCAATTGGCCGACGCTACCTTTCGATGGAACGGCTGACGTTGAGCAACCAGCGCATTCTACTTCAAGGGATTCTGTCTATCAAACCAAGCAGATTATTAGCGGCACGGACGCCGTTGCTCGGTGCCCAGATCATAGTACTCCGTCGAAAGGGCGCGCCGCAAAACAACTCATACAACCGATTCGCTGGGCCGCACCTTAGCATCGTCCGCATATGGATGGTATTTGAGCATCTCTATATTGCCGTTGCGAAGGATCTGATAGTCGATTCCTCGCCAGCTCACTTGCTTGCGAAACAGTGCACCGCAAATCGCATAGGCGTACGCAAAGTGCGTGAGCACAATCGCCGGCAGGTAACGCCGCAGGACAGCGCCGCGGATCCACTTGATATCGCGGTTATTAATATGCAAGTTTCGTTGCACCGAGCTCTCCACGACAAATACGCAGAGCAGGCTGCTCGACCAATAGATGGCCATGGCGACCGCAGCCAATTTGACGGCCAACGCATTGCCAACCGCCAGGGCCCACACCAGCACTACCACGGCAACCACCTGGGTGCTGACCAGGTTCAAGGCATGCGCTGCGACGAGTCGCCAACTAGGACCGCTCGATTTGGCCGCGATCAGCTGTCGCTGAACCCACTGCACAAATTGCGAGAGCGATATTGTTTCGCGATTAACCATCAAAACGCCGGGAACAAAGCGGATTTTGTAACCGTGCTTTCGCATCTGCCGATGAACCGTCGCATCGACCGAGAGTGCGCGACTCCACGCCGCCAGCAAGTCGACTTGGTCAATCGTTTCTCTCCGCATCGCCATGCTGCCAGCCCAGACGAGCTGATTGAGCCACACCTGCACGACGGCGCCAACGTTCCAAAAGTATCGCACCAGCGATCCCCAATCGGCCGACTTCGGAATGAACCACCGATTTCCATAAGCAACACCGACACGTTCGTCTCGCAGTGTTTGGACCAACGAAGCGAGCCACGTGCGGTGGGGTGGCGCATCGCCGTCCATAAAAGCTACGACTTCGCAATCTGCGTCCAAGGCCTCCACCGCTTCAATCAGCGAACTGCATTTCAGACTGCAGGTACCGCGAGGCTGTTGCAGGACGCTCACTTGGACGGACTCGACATTGAGATTGTCTAATACACGCTCAATATCTTGCCAGACGGGATCGGTCTGACTATCTACGATCAGATGGACTGAATAGTTGGCGTAGTCTTGCTGCAGGAGTCCCTCCAGCGCGATATCCAAGTCCGGATCGGGCCCGCGCAAAGAAAGAATGACCGCCGCCTTAGGAAGCGATTGGTCGGCTGGCGGAGCACCACGATAGCTGCGCATCACTCGTAAAAAGAAAGCGACGACGAGACATTGGTTGAATGACAACAGTACCGCCAGCCCAAACACAACATAAGCCAGGACGGTCATGAGATCGACTCGTCGGCTGTGCCCAGGCGAACCTGAGAAATTCTAAACATGTGACGTGACGGGGGCCACAACCGCTGTGCTGCCCGCTGCAAGAGAGGTAACCTGCGAAGGTGCGACTGCTGGTAGTATCGCGGATCGCCGAAGCCGATCGACTCTTCGACGACGTAGCGAGGATCCCACCGTTCGATCTCTTTTTGTCGACGCAGGGCCCACAACATTTTCGCGCCTGCCACCGGCTGCTTGAAATTGTTGAATCGCAGAAACAGTGGCGACTGACTGTCGAAAACGAATCGCGACCCTGGAAATCGGTCCGCCAAACGCAAAAACAATCGCCGAACTTGCTCGGGAGGAAGAAAGTAAAGCATCCCCTCGGCAACAAACATGATCGACGTCGGCCCGGATTCAGAGATCGAATCGAGCCACTCGTTTTCAAGGGCAGAGGCGCCGATCATGCATCTGCGGTCGGTCTCCTGGAACAGCTTCTTGCGAATTCCCATCGCCTCGGGAAGATCGACTTCAATCCAAGAAGCCTGCCGATTGTCCAGTCGGTCGAAGCGAGTGTCCAGACCGGCGCCTATTTCGACAACGGTGGCTGTGGGAGAGCTTTCTAGGAATCGCTGAACCAGTCGATCGATGATAGTCCCACGAAGGCAAAACCCCACGCTGTCGACGCCCGCGTTGGCAAATCGCTCGAAGGGGTAGTCGATCGCTTCAACCAGTTCAACCGCTTTTTCGTCCCGAATGATCGGCGCCGAGTGTGACGCTTCGGCGGCTCGCGCCCAGAGTGGAATCAACAAGCTCTCTTGAGCGCTGGAAAGTTGTCCGACGTCGATGCGGCTCATAGTCCGTCCACTGCCTTCGCACGTGTTGCCACCAAGGCCGGCATGCAGGCCGCTGTCACACTCCAGCGTATCATTTCTCATGCCAGTCATAGAGCATTATACGCTTCCAAAGCAACACTTACTGCAGACAGGACAATTCTCTTGATCGCTGCTCGACCAATGGGCTGAGGGTGCCCAGCGGAAGCATGACCGGCCAGCTATCGCTGAACGCTACAAGCTGAGCTTTGGATCTGTCGGGAATACTGCGATTCCAATGAAGTCGCATTTCCAGCTGCAAGTTCTGAGAGGTTGGGGGAATCGAACGTCAGCACTCTGCCGCATCCCGACGAGATTCCTGGCTGGTAAGCGACAACACGTTCTCCGGCAAATGTGACCGTCCACTGCCCGCCGCCGGGGCCACATACGTCGAGCCCAACGTGCTTCTCGCCGTTGGTGGGCGTCAATTCGTTCAGCTCAGGCGCCGTGCCAATCAGTGAGCTCAGGAAATCCTCCACCACAAACGGCACCTTGGCAGGCTTTTCCCTACGTTTCCCCCAACGATCCTCTTCGCCGAATTTCATAAAGCGATGGAGCATCGGTTCGTCGATCGTGGGACAAGGCAAATGTGCCGCGAAATGCCTTAGATTGGTTGTATCGAACTCCGGATCGCTACCTTCATAGTCCCGGTACATCATCGAGTTTTCGTAGGTATCCCGATCCATGCCGTATTCGGGACACTCCTTTGCGGGCCCGACAAACTCGACGCCGGCAGAGTTGAAATAGCTGTAGCCGGCTTCAATCATCTGCCGAGCCGTCATCCGAGTGCTCGGGGCCAAGTGAAAGGTTCGACCGTGTGATTGCGGCGTTGAAAACAGATGGGTAATCACCGCCGACGTCCAGTCGACCGGGATCACGTTGCGGGGCTCGTCGCCTGTCACGGTAAGCTCCAGCGGAGTGTGGCGCACTCCGTCAGAATCTGGTTCCGTATTGCGTACCAAGACCGCCATGAGTTTCAGGTACATGAACAAGCCGTGGTAAGTGTTCGTGTAGCCTGTTTGAGAATCTCCCGCGATCACTGCCGGGCGGTAGATAGTCACCTGATCGAAATGGCTGTCTCCTCGAACCATCGTCTCAGCTTCCAGCTTGCTCTTTTCGTAATCGTTTCGAAATAACTGCCCGGAGTCGAGAGTATCTTCCATGATGGTGTCGCTGCGCGTGCCGCAAACGTAAGCTGTCGACACATAGTGAATTCGTTTGATCCCCGTGTCATGGCAAAGCTGCAAGACATGGCGCGTCCCCTCGACGTTGGTCCGCCATGGCTCGCCATTAGCTTCTTCGTGAAACTTTAGCGCAGCTGCGTTGTGCAGAACGGAAGAGCAATGCTTGGCTACCCACTGCCGGGCTTCGTGATCTAGGCCGAGAAACTCCTCGGTGATATCGCCTTCAAAGCAGACCGGCCGGGGCAAGAGAGTGCTACCGTCGGATTCCCAGAACTGCAGAATCGATTCGATTCGTTCCGCAGCAGTTTGTTTATCACTGGGTCGGACGACCACCGCGACCCGGTGGCCTGCTCGCAGCAGGTCGTGAAGCAAATATCGACCCAGGAGTCCCGTAGGACCAGTCAACAGGGTATAGTCAGACACGTTGTGAAACCTGGAGTTGCAGCCAACGACCTCCGTAGAAACCCGGGCAAACCAGTTCCACTGGCTTTCGCAAACCCCCCATACTAGTCACTTGTCCGACATCACGCAACCACGCTCGTCGGCTCAATCTTCTCAGGCTATTGGCCCTGCGTTAGCCACGTGTTTTTACCCGTCTATTGGGCAGATTAGGCTCGTCGAATGGGCTCAAAGACCTTTCCCAGCGGGCTTAAGAGGATGGCGGGCAGAACCACCAGGTCGCCCACCAGCGCGAACAGGATCATAGAGAACATCACCCAGGCAAAGCGAGAAATCGGTGCGAAGCTGCTAAACGCAAACATCAACAGCCCGAAGCCGCAGATCAAGGATGTCTGCGTCATGGCGGTAGCACACCGATCGTAAGAAAACTGGACCGCGTCCGAACGCGATTTGCCGTCCAACAACCCTCTTCGGAACCAGGTGACGAAGTGCAAGGTGTCGTCAACAGCGATACCCAGGGCAACGCTGGCAGTCATGATCGAGCCAAGTTCGAGTTGAATTCCCAGCAGGCCCATGCCGCCCAGAACTGCCACGCAAGGCATCACGTTGGGAATCATCGATATCAGCCCGGCCAACACTCTTCGTACAAGATGTTGCCACATCTGAGGCTGACCAGCGACCTCGCCAAACTCATCAGCCGACCAAAACAGCGCCAACCCGATCATCATAGCTGCAATGAGTCCGAAGGCGAGCATGAAGCTGTGGATCAAGTCGCGTAGCATCTGCTCTTGTGCTTTCTGCACCAGCGGAACACCGCCGCAGTAAACGGCGCGTACGTCTCCCATCCCACGCGCAGCGCTCCGCGAGAGAATCGGCTCCACCGATTCCTTGATTTCATCCAAGAGCTTGGAATAGTTGAGTCCTTTGCCTGCATACGCTCGGGCACTAATTCGCCACAGCTCTTCGGTGGGTGTCTCACGCAAGCTGGCCATTTCAATAAAGGTTAACCGATTCTGCTCCAACCGTTTGTTGAGCAATGTCTCGTAAACGACGTCTCTCCCACTGCGACCTCGCCGCCTAATTCGAGGAGACAAGTTGAGCGGAGAAACGACAGCACCAATGCCGTCGTTTGCGGCAATCGTCCCGTGAAATGCTCCGACCACGCGCAAGCGATCCAGGAAGGTCAGTGGAGACTGATCCTGCTTAGGAAAAACCAGTATGACCTCAAGAGGAACCAGTGGGCCGATCTTGTTTTCAAGCCAATCGTAGTCACGAAGAATCTTCGCATCGGCTGAAAAGAGGTCGTGCACTCGTGCGCCGGCTCGAATTTGAGTGACTCCCCAGGCGCCCGCTGCCAATATCATGATCGAAACCGCCAGGATCTGGTTTGATCGACAGGCTACCCACCCCCTCAAGCGATCCCAAAAGCCTGGCCGGTCTTTAGCGGGCTTGCTGCTTCTTCCGGCCTTTGGAGAGGAAGCAATTTGCTCGAGCAAGGCGGGCAACAGCGTAAAGAGAACGACCGTGGCGAACAGTATGGCCACGGCTGAATAGATTCCAAAGCTCTTCACGGGTGTAAGAAAGCTCACGCCAAGGGACCCCAGTCCCAAGGCAGTGGTCAACGAGGCCAATCCACAGGGCAACAGGGCGTCACGAACCGCTATGCGCGGTGCTCCAATCGGACCGTGAAGTTTGACGGCATCCCGATAGTAGTTGACCAGGTGAACACCGGCGGAGATGCTCAACACATAGATCAAGGAGGGAATCATCAACATCACGCTGTCGACATGGCCTCCAGAGACTTCGATGATCGACAGACTCATCAGTTGGCAGAAGATAGCTGTGATGAACACTGCCGCTGTTAGCACGGCGCTACGAAACATGGTGGCCATCAGAAAGCAACCGACGGCGTAACTGGCAATCGTCATCAGTTGCAAGCCATCTTTACTGGCCCGATCAATGGCCACCGAGTCCAAGGTGGTCCCCGCCAAATGTAGCGACTGCGGATCAAGCCCCTCGATGGTCGCCGCGCAATCGTAAACGTAGTCCACCAAAAAGTGTCTGTGCTCCCATCCCTCTGCCGAGAGCATGAGAACCAGACATGTTGACTGGAGGTCGTCTCCGGTTAGCCAACCGCGAAGACGGATCAGAGCCTCCCGCCGTGAGAGGTTCAGTGGTTCGTCGCGCAAAGTCTCCAAGACTTCCGGCCCTGTGATGATTTGCCGGCTCAGCTGAACCTGTTGCAAATCACCAATATTGACCGGTTGTCGAAGTTTGGCGGCAAGCTGGTATAGCCGATCGTCGCCGAACGTACAGCCTTCCCAGCTGATCATCAGCAGGTCGTCTGAAACGAAATGCTCTTGAAACCAATGGAGCCGCTGAGTTTCATCGAAGGCTTCCGGCAGCCAATCTGCAACACGAGTGGAACTTTGCTGAACTGCTCGGTAGGCGCTGGAGACGACCAACGGAGTGAGCAAAAGAAAGAGGGCAAAGACGCCAAGTCGACGATTGGAAAGGGATGACCGATTCATAGCGGAGCCGAGAGGAAGCCATCAAACCACACGATCTAACCGTGTCCTTTCTGCCAGGGCGCGTATCCATCGCGACAGCAGTACATCCGAGGCAAGAGTTGGGTCACGAGCCAATCAGGTCACAAGGAGCCATAGTCTAACGAAAAAGTATCCCCTTGCGCCATGTCGCCCGTTTTCAAACCGCGAACGAACCAGGTAGCCCGCTGCTCCGACGATCCGTGCGTAAAGGACTCGGGGACGACGTAGCCCTGGGCTTGTTTCTGCAGCCGATCGTCGCCAATGGCCGCGGCGGCTTGGAGCGCTTCTTCGACGTCCCCCTGCTCCAGAATTTTCCAATTCCGCTGGGCATGGTGTGCCCAGACTCCTGCCAGGAAGTCGGCCTGCAGCTCGAGACGCACGGAGAGTTGATTGTACTCTTCCTTGCTCACTCGCCCCTGCGCGGAGTGGACCTGATCGGAGATGCCCAACAGGTTCTGCACGTGATGTCCCACCTCATGAGCGACGACGTAGGCCTGGGCGAAGTCGCCCGAGGCGTGCAGTTTTTGAGACATTTCGTCGAAGAAACTCAGATCGATATACACCTTGGCATCGCCGGGGCAGTAGAAAGGACCAGTAGCCGCGGAATTGAAACCACAGGCTGAGGCGACTTGGTCGCGAAACAGCACGAGCTGCGGCTCCTGGTATCGCTTGCCACGCTGACGGAACAGAGCCTGCCAGACCTCCTCGGTGTCGGCCAGGACAACCGAAACGAATTTGGCTAACTCATCTTCTGCAGGGTCCATCTGCACCGGGCCACCCTGCTGGGCTGGCTGATTGTTTTGCATCTGCTGTATCAGCGGAAGCGGATCGCCGCCCAGAAAAATTACGACCACTACCAGAATGATCCCGATAAGACCGCCGCCCGCCAAGGCAGGTCCGCGAACTGACCGACGGTCATCCACGTTCCGGCTGCTACGTCTACCTTTCCAACGCATCTTATTTCCCTCGGTCAACTCAGCCCCATCTCGTCGTACGATCAACACCAGCACTTCGTCCGAGACTTCGACGAAGGCTGCCGGGAAGCAACGTCTACACACCGTTGCCACCGGACCTGATTATTGCCTAAACCAGGGAAAGTCGCCAGTTGCTTCCCTTAACTCCGCATTCCTCAGATTACTTCTCTCACATTGGCACAGGACAAGTGCCCAGCCTTTGAAAGGCAGTGTTTAGCACGTTCGACATGCCAATCTGACAGCGGAACCGAGTGGGTGACGCCGAAAACGATGCTTTGCGTGTCCGTTTCGAGAACCGCTTGATGCCCAAGTTCCTGAGTACCGCTCGTCACAACCGACGCCCGATTGTTGGCGTATCGCAAACTCGACGAGACACTCCGACTGATTGAAACAGCCCCAGACGCGCTTCAGGACAGCCGCGTGGGGAGCAACAGGCAGCATGGCCGAGCTGGGGATGGGTGCCGAATGATCTGCGTACAAGGAGTGTTGAATCCCGGCCAAGGTGCCTGAAATTCGTGCATTCAGGTGATAGGAGCCCAGGTACGGACGCAAACAGGAAGAATGAGGAAGATTCCAGTGCGCCAGATACGCGCGACGGGCGCACTTGCTGGTATAATAGGCTGAATTCCAATCCAGAGGGGGCTTCTGCGCCGTCAAGCAACGGCACTGTGTCGGTCTGCCTCCGCAAGCTACCGGCGTTCCAACGGACAGCAGGCATGTCGTCGGCCAACGAAACCGGGATTCGCAAAGACCATCTGACGGATGAAGAACCGATCAACGGCCATCGGCAGAGAATCAGAGAATTACCAAGCGAACGCATCTATGAAACTTTCCTTTTGGTTGGAATCACTTTTTCCGCGCAGCGGTCGACGCAACCGGCGCCGCTTGCGGCGTTCTAGGAAATGGCATCGAAGTCTGTCGCTTGCTGCCCGATTCCAAATCCTTGAGGCGCGCGTTATGCTCGACGCCGACTTCGGCGACGCCCCAGTTCCGTATGCAACGACGTTGGCCGAAGGTGGAGCGGAACACGCTATCATGGTTGACGCTCCCCAGCTGGGGACGACTATCGATTTTGAGTTAGACGGTGCGCACTCGCCCGCCGCTGACGCGGACGGCGCCGATGAAGACGGTGTGACGTTCGGAACCATGATGGTCGGCGCTCTCGAGGCTTCGGTAACAGTAAACGTACAGGGCTCATCTGGGAAACTGGACGCCTGGATAGACTTCAACGGCGATGGCAGTTGGGGCGGACCGGGCGAGCAGATTTTTTCGGCTCGCGATGTCGTCCTGGACGACAACGACCTGACGTTCGACGTGCCGAGCTACGCCGTTGCGGGAACGACCTACGCGCGATTCCGCGTGAGCACGGCCGGCAGCCTGGGCGTCGGCGGTGCAGCGGCGGACGGTGAGGTGGAGGATTATCAGGTCACGATTGCTAGTCCCGCTTCGACGGACGGTCTTTTCGGCAGCCAAAATTCAATCAGCACGACGGCCGATTTTGCGAGTAGTGTGTTCGCAGCAGACGTGGACGGAGACGGGGACATGGACGTGCTCAGCGCGTCGGTCGATGACGATAAGATCGCCTGGTACGAGAACGACGGCAGCGGGGGCTTCACGCCGCGCACGATCAGCACAGCGGCCGATGGAGCGTTCAGCGTATCTGCGGCGGACGTGGACGGGGACGGCGACATGGACGTACTCAGTGCATCGGCCAAGGACGATAAGATTGCTTGGTACGAAAACGATGGTAGCCAGAACTTTACGCCGCATACAATCAGCGCTGCGGCCGATTTTGCCAGCAGCGTGTTGGCTGTCGATGTGGACGGGGACGGCGACCTCGACGTCCTCAGTGCGTCGCAATTGGACGACAAGATCGCCTGGTACGAAAACGACGGTAGCGAGAGCTTCACTCCGAACACGATCAGTACGACGGCCGACGGGGCGATCAGCTTGTTTGCGGCGGACGTGGACGGGGACGGCGACCTCGACGTCCTCAGCGCGTCGTACAATGACGACAAGATTGCTTGGTACGAGAACGATGGTAGCCAGAACTTCGCGTCGCACACGATTAGCACGGCGGCCAATTTCGCGAACAGCGTATTTGCGGCAGACGTCGACGGGGATGGCGACCTTGACGTCCTCAGCACGTCGCTCTACGACGACAAGATCGCTTGGTACGAGAACGACGGCAGCCAGGTCTTCACGCCACACACTATCAGCACCGCGGCCATTAGGCCGATCAGCGTGTTTGCAGTCGACG
>Ga0315336_1004545_pt1 | contig 16283 bp, 13 predicted proteins | sample ASW5metaG_FD_204512 | JGI IMG/M metagenome (GOLD analysis project Ga0315336, IMG submission 204512) | Ammonia-oxidizing marine archaeal communities from Monterey Bay, California, United States - ASW #5 | ecosystem: Environmental > Aquatic > Marine > Intertidal zone | place: USA: California...
CCACGGGCATTCTTTTCTACTACGTTTACGCCGGCGATATGCTGCAGTTGCGCAATCTCATGACCGGGTTTCTGGCGTCTGCTAAGCGCATACTGCACATCGGCCTGCCGGCCATCGCAACGCAGTTAATCGGACCAGTCACGGCTGCGTTCATCACGCGGATGTTGGCGCAACACGGCGAGACCGTGGTCGCCGGTTTCGGGGTCGCCGGACGCATCGAGGCGGTGGCGGCGATGATGTTGTTTGCTCTGTCTGGCTCTATTGGCCCGTTCGTTGGTCAAAACTGGGGCGCGCGAAGATTCGGCCGGGTTCGCGAAGGCGTACGCGCAAGCTATCTGTTCTGCATCGGCTGGGGGTTGATTGCGGCGCTGCCCCTGTTTTTCTTCGGCACCACCATCGCTTCCTGGATAGACGACTCGCCTACGGTAGTGGGCGTGGCTGCGTTCTATCTTGCGCTGGTGCCGTGGGGCTATGGTATGTGGGGCGTGCTCATGATGGCGTCCGCCAGCTTCAACGCGCTGGGAAAGCCCCTGCCATCAACTGCCCTCGCCTTCCTGCGTATGTTCATTGTGTATCTGCCGCTGGCGGCATATCTGAATCATGAAATGGGCTATCAGGGTATATTTATCGCGACCCTGGTCAGCAATGTACTCCTCGGCGCCATAGGATGGTTATGGCTCCGTGTTCGACTAGCGGACATGAGCCGCAGGAGCTACACCCTTTCGCGCACCTGAATCGAGCCGAATCGGGCTGGAGGGTGCGCAAGCACCCTCCGGATCCCATTATTCTTCAGGCAGGTAGCTGAGCTCTGGTCGCGACCTGGACAGGTAGATGGTTTGCGATTCCACCACCGCCGCTCGCTGCTTCAATAATCGCTGTGCTTCCTCCGCGCCGAATGCCTCGTGCAGACGCTGAGGTACGGGCACGAACGTGCCTTCGTCCATGGACGCCCAACTCGCAATAGGATTGGCGAACGCATAGGTATTGTTGCCGCCAGGGCCCGGCGCCCAGACTACGAAAGGCGCACCGGCATCGGTCTGGTCCCACGCCTCGGACACTTTCTTCAGATAGGCTTCATAATCGCCGTTGCCGTAGGGCTTCACCGTCACCAACAGCCAGTTGGTCATCGCCGGCGTTTCGGCATCATCGGGTTGCGTAGGGCTTAGATCCAGGCGTCGCGTCCAGATGCCGGTTTCCTGCGACAACACTTTACCTTCGATAGACGCACCCATGCCGCCGGCCTCCTCTGCACCGTACGCGTCAACCATCACGTTCATGGGAGCCAGGTCCATGTCGGCGAAACTGCGGAAAATACTCACGAAGGTATACGTCGTCGGGCTGCCCACTACCTGCGTAGAAACGCCGTAGTATCTCTCCGTGTCGAGCTGCTTATGCGCCGCGGCGAACTTCTTCAACACCTCTTCGTAGGCGCGTTGGCTGTTGGGTTCTACTTCAGCCGTGAACAGCCGCGCGTACATCGGCCCGTGGTTATCAGCAAAAGCAGAAAGCGGCGGAAACAGCAGAACTGCAATTAGCAGTATTGATTGATATCTCATTGTTCGTTCTTCCTTTTTTAGAATTAGGTCAATCCTCGCTAGGACCATCGAATATGCACCTATTCGGATAACCGGTAAAGTCAGGATCATGCGAGGCCTTGTCTAAATGATCATCCGGCGGCTTGTCAGCCTCAGCGTGCTTGCGGTTGTCACAGTAATTCTCTACGGACTCGCGCCAGCCTTGTTCGTGTTAGCGCTGATAGGCAGTGCGCTACCTCGATTTCGCACCTTGCCTCATGCTCTGGCTTTCGCGTTGGGTTTTCTGTTTTACGAATGCACCGGCGTCCTGCGCCTGGGGTGGCTGTGGCTGCGCTATCGAAATGGTGCCGACTACATGGTCCGTAATCAACAGGTCCAGTACTGGTGGGCGGGTGGCTTGTTGAAATTGGGGATCCGGCTTTACGACCTGAGCATTGAAATAACAGGCGAACAAGCCATCGATGGCCCCAGCGCACTGGTCATAGCCCGGCATACCAGCATCGCAGACACGGTTCTGCCCATGATCTATTTTGCCGAGCGGCGCGGTGAGGGTATGCGCTATATATTGAAGCGCGAACTCGTCAAGATGCCTTGCCTGGACATTGCGGGTCACAGATTGCCCAACCTGTTCGTCGACCGCTCTGGCGCCGACACCGACAAGGAACTCGCCGCTATCCGAGTTTTGACTACGCGTGCCGGCGAATCCGAATCGGTATTGCTCTACCCGGAAGGGACGCGCTACACACCGCAAAAACATGCGCGCCTACGCGCATCCAGACCGGCTTTGGCCGAGCAACTAGACAGATGGCCGGATCTACTGCCGCCTCGTCTGGGTGGTGTTACGGCCATGCTGGACGCAAACCCGGGCAAGGATGTGGTGTTTCTTGCCCACACTGGCTTCGAAGGCTCGGCCTCGCTAACGGATCTCATGAACGGGTCCTGGCACGGGCAAAGGGTGCGGCTACGCTTCTGGCGCGTGCCCTACGCGCTGATTCCGGATGATCACACATCATTTATGTTCAATCACTGGAACGAGATGCAGCGCCAAGTCGCGGCAAACCCCTGAAATACAATTCTTTTTCCCCAAAAATGTAGTTTGATTTAATTTTTGAAAGGTTTATTCTTCGCGGCGAGGGAAAAATGGAGACATAATTGAGGTCTCCTTTTTCAATTTTTCGTACTAGTTGGAGAGAGTACCTAATGACTCTGAATCTGAGGTTCCGCATGGCATTTGCCGTGCTGGGTGTAGCGCTAGCTATGCCGTATTCGTATACGTTTGCCGCCGAGCAGGTGATTGAAGAAATCATCGTCACGGCCCGGCAACAGGAAGAAACTCTGCAGGACGTACCCGTAACCGTGGCCGCTTTCAGCGAAGCCGACCTGGACCGTTACAACATCACAAATCTGGTCGACGCGGCCAAAATGGTTCCGAACATGGTGATTGCCCATGGCGGATCAGGCAATGGGTCTTCTCTGCGCCTGCGCGGTATTGGATCTAGCTCTATATCAGCGGCGTTCGACCACTCTGTGGCACTCAACCTGGACGGCGTGGTCGTGAATCGCGGCCGCTTCATCCACAACTCTTACATGGACATGGGTCAGCTGGAGGTTCTCAAAGGGCCTCAGTCGTTGTACTTCGGTAAGTCGGCAACTGCCGGCGTTGTTTCAATTACCACGAACGATCCCGGCGACGAGTTCGAGCTCCAGATCAGTGGTGGCATTGAAAATGAGCTAGACGGCACGTTCGGTGAGATGGTCATTTCAGGCCCCATTACCGACACTTTCGGAGCGCGCCTGGCGGTAGGTTACTCTGAAAATGACGAGATGTTCGAAAACTATTCCTTCGACAACGATCCACAGGTTGCAGTTAACGGCGCCGATGAATGGTTCGGCGATGAATCCCTTAACGTTCGCCTGACACTTGTCTGGGAGCCGACAGATAATTTCACTGCGAAACTCAAGTACAACTACTCTGAGTATGACAACGGAGCTGGTACCAGCTGGGCCGAAGAGATCTGCCCTGAAGGCGCTCACCAGCCCACCGGTATACCCTCCGGTGGTTTGCCAATTGGCGTTTACCAGGGCGTAGACGACTGCAAGCTCAACGGCAATACCTCGAAAATTTTTCTGGATCCAGGTCTGAGAGCGGGCCTGCCTTGGGGATATGACGACGGCAAGGCCGGCTTGGAGCAGGAAACCGATTTCATTTCTCTGCGCATGGACTGGGATTTCCACGAAAACTACACACTGACATCCGTCACCGGCCTGGTAGACCTTTCTCACAAGGAACTGGATGATTACAGCTACGCTACCGGCGTGTTTGGCGGCTTACACAACAACGAATACGAGAGCCTCTCGCAAGAGCTTCGTCTCGCCAGCCACTATGACGATAGCCCGGTAAACTTCCAGCTCGGCTTCTACTGGCAGGAAATCGAACAGGAGTTTGATGCTCACCAGTACGCCTTCAACCTGCCCATCATCCCGATGTTCTTTGGCGATATTCTGGCAGGCGGGGCAGGCTTCGCGTCCTACGGCGACTATATTAATGGGATCGCAGGAGGGCGGCCAATTGACCCTTCTTTCGATCCTAATGGCGCATTTATTGGCCCTGATCCCTTCACCGGTAAAGCGTACGACTACAATAAAGATCACTTCCTTGACACCGATGTTATCTCTGCGTTCCTCGCAGTGTATTGGGACATTAATGATCGCACCGAGCTGACGTTCGGCGCGCGCTATACTGAGGAAGAAAAAGATGGAAAGATCCTCATACCTTATCTCCACTCAGGCGCTGCTCTGTTCGGTTTCGGCGCTCCGCCGATCATCCCAGGTCTTGAGTTCGAAGACGACAATATCTCGCCTGAGATTGCCATCAACTACTACCTTACGGATGACATCAGCGTATTTGCAGCTTACAAAGAAGGCTTCAAATCAGGCGGTATCGACAACAGCGCCCTACCAACCGCGGCGTTAAACCCTGCCGTAAACGGCGGCGACTTTGGCTTTCTCATTTACGAATCCGAAGAAGCCGAAGGCTACGAAGTGGGTATGAAAGCAAACCTCCTCGATGGCGCGATGCGTTTGAACGCCACCATTTTCACGTATGAGTACACGGACCTGCAGGTACAGCTGTTTGATTCGACGATCATTCAATTTCAGACCTTCAATGCTTCAGCTCTGGAAACTGAAGGGCTGGAGTTTGATGTGATCTGGAATACGAATATCGAAGGCTTGTCGCTCCGTTCAGCATGGGCATGGACGAGTACCGAGTACTCGGAGGATTTCGTCAATGCTACGGGTGAAAATCTGAAAGGCGAAGATGGCGCTGGTAGCGCAGACATCACTGGTTTCGTCGGCTTCACGTTCGACCGAGAGATTACCGAGGGATGGCGCTTCGCCCTCTCTGCGGACGCGCGTTTTACCGACGATTACGCTATCACGGCAACATTGGATCCGTTCGAACAGGATTCTTTCTGGTTGATTGACGCGGCACTGAGCGTCTACTCTGCAAATGGCAGACACGAGTTCAACCTGGTGGGGCGTAATATCACCGACGAAATCTACGCCATTGGCGCAGGCGCGATTCCAGGCCGAATCCCAGCCAACAACACCGGGGCCAATTCCCTCGATCAGGCGGCTACTACGCAGCTAGGACAAACGCTTAGCCTGCAGTACCGCTTCTCTCTTTAGGGCACTTCGCCACTACGACAAAGGCGGCCTCATGGCCGCCTTTTTTTTGTGGCCCCACCGAATCTATCGCACACCCTCCTGTCCGACGCTCCAATTTTGTAGCTTGATTTAATATTCCGGACTCGTTACCGTCCTCGCCAAGAAAATGGAGAAATAATTGAATTTCCGTTTTCATTATTTCGTACTTAACTGGAGAGAGTTCGAATGACTTCCAAATTCACCATGCGCGCGGCATTAGCCGTGCTGGGTGTGGCGCTCGTTACGCCCTACTCATATACCTTTGCAGCCGAAAGCGTGATCGAAGAGATCATTGTCACAGCGCGGCAACAAGCGGAAACGTTGCAGGATGTACCCGTAACGGTAGCCGCTTTTTCCGAGGCTGATCTCGACCGCTACAACATCACCAACCTGGTTGACGCTGCCAAAATGGTGCCCAACATGATGATCGCCCAAGGCGGCTCAGGTAATGGCTCAAATTTGCGCTTGCGTGGTGTCGGCTCGAGTTCAATCTCGGCTGCATTCGACCAATCGGTCGCCATCAACCTGGATGGCGTCGTGGTCAACCGCGGGCGCTTCATTCACAACTCATATCTCGACATGGGGCAGCTGGAAATATTGAAAGGGCCGCAATCGCTCTACTTCGGTAAGAGTGCGACTGCAGGTGTGATATCGATTACCACCAACGACCCTGGCGATGAATTTGAATTTCAATTGTCCGGCGGTGTAGAGACAGAGCACGAGGGCATAACGAGCGAACTCATCATTTCCGGTCCGATCACCGACACGTTCGGCGCCCGACTCGCTGTCGGCTACCTGGAGAACGATGAGCTCATCGAGAACTTCGCGCACGACAATAATCCGATCGCTGCAACGAACGGATCTGAAGACTGGTTCGGTGATGAGTCCCTCAACGCACGTCTGACGCTGGTGTGGAACCCAACGGATACGTTCAGCGCTAAGTTGAAGTACAACTACTCGGAATACGACAGTGCCGGCGGCATCATGTGGAGTGAATCGCTGTGCCCCGACGGCGCGCCACAAGCCACCGGAATTCCTACCGCAGCGACTGCATTTGCGACTTTTCAGGGGGTGGACGATTGTCGCCTCAACGGCAATAACTATCGCCTCTTTCTAAATCCCGGGTTAAGAACCGGTTTGCCGGAAGGCTTCGACGATGGTGAAGCCGGTCTCGAGCAGGAGACCGATTTCCTTTCGCTGACGATGGTATGGGACATCAACGACAGCCTGACATTGACCTCTGTTACCGGCTGGGTGGAACTCGACCACTGGGAGCTCGACGACTATAGCGGCGGCGCCACAGTTTTCGGCGGCTTGCACCGCAACAACTATGAGAGTCTTTCTCAAGAGTTCCGGCTGGCCAGCCATTTCGACTCTGCCGTCAATTTCCAGCTTGGCTTGTATTGGCAGGAAATCGAACAGGAATTCGATGCTTATCAGTACGCATTCAACTTAGGGATCATGCCGAATATCTTCGGAGCGGGCTATGTCGACTATATCGATGCCATAGCAGCGGCCACCGGCGCTCCAATCGTCGCTCCTGTGGACTTGACCACAGGCGTTGTCGGCCCTGACCCGTTCACCGGGTGGGAATACGACTACAACAAAGACCACTTCCTGGATACCGATGTCATTTCAGCGTTCCTTGCAATTTATTGGGACATCAACGAGAAGACGGAGTTGACCTTCGGCGCACGCTATACCGAAGAAGAAAAAGACGGCTACATCCGCATACCCTACGTCCACGCAGCGGCAGGGTTGTTCGGATTCGGCGGACCACCGCTTATTGACGGGTTGGAATTTGACGATGACAACATCTCGCCAGAAGTGGCCATCAACTATTACCTGACGCCGGATATCAGTGTATTTGCAGCCTACAAAGAAGGCTTCAAGTCCGGTGGCATAGACAACAGCGCTCTGCCCACTGCGGCACTGAACCCAGCTCTAAACGGCGGCGACTTCAGCTTCCTGATTTATGAATCCGAAGAAGCCGAAGGCTTCGAGGTGGGCATGAAGGCGAACCTGCTGGATGGGGCGATGCGCTTGAACGCTACCGCGTTCTCGTACGAATACGACGACCTGCAGGTACAGCTGTTCGACTCGACCATTATCCAGTTCAGCACCTTTAATGCTTCTGCCTTGGAAACGGAAGGTGTGGAAGTCGACATGCTATGGCAGACCAACGTTGAGGGCTTGAGCTTGCGCGGCGCGTTGGCTTTTACCCAGACCGAATATACCGATGACTTCTTTACCGCAAACGCCCAGAACCTCAAGGGCGAAGATCTGCGCAACAATGCAGAGGTAACCGGCTACGTCGGCGCGACCTACGACTTTGGCCTCGGTGACCGACTACGCATGAGTCTGTCGGCCGATGCCCGCTATAGCGATGACTACGGCTACACGGACACGCTAGATCCCTACACCCAGGACAGCTTCTGGCTGCTGGATGCGTCGATCAATCTCTACACTGCGGACGATCGGCATCAGATCAGTTTGATTGGACGGAACCTCGGTGACGAGATCTACGCAGTTTCCGGCCAATCGATTCCGGGAAGGATTGCTGCCGACGGCTCCAACCCGAACAATCTGGATCAGGGTATCAATACCCAGATCGGTAGAACGGTGGTCATTCAGTATCGGTTGACGCTGTAAGGCGATTGCAACGTATCGAAAAGGCGGCCTTAGTGCCGCTTTTTTGTACCTCAACTCACGTCCAACCAGAAACCACCATCGTCCCGGTGTTTGATGTGCCCGGCGGTGGGCGTGGCGAAATGCGTGCCTATGATGAGGATGTCATCATCCACATAGCGCTCCAACAATCCTTCCCGCGTAGATCGGCCTTGGGTCTGATCGTAATCTGCAGAACTGCACCAGTCCGTGCGGGTCATCTGTACCGGGTGGTGAATACAGTCACCCGTAATTAGCGCTTCCTGCCCGCTGGAGGTGATGTGTACGCTCACATGCCCCGGCGTATGCCCCGGGGTAGGCTCCAGACATATGCCCTCACACACTTCGTGGGTTTCGCTGACAAAGTCCACCACGCCGGCCTCAACCACCGGACGCACCGAGTCCGCCAAAACCGGACCATAGGTGCTTTCATCTTCGTTGGCATCCCAGTACGCCCACTCTTTTTCGGCGATCAGGTAGCGCGCGTTTGGAAACGTCGGCACCCACTGTCCGTCCACCAGCATCGTGTTCCACCCTACATGGTCTACGTGCAGGTGAGTGCACATGACAGTATCAATGGATTCCCGCGGGTAACCCGCGGCTTCCAGGTCTTTCAGAAACTCTGTCTGCAGATGACTCCAGGTCGGTATGTTGCGTTCTTTGTCGTTGCCAATACAGGTGTCGACCATGATGCGCCGATCGCCGGTGTCGACGATGAGTGCGTGGATGCTCATGATCAGATTGCCCTCGCCATCCATGAAATGCGGTTGCATCCAGTCGTACTCCAGACACGCATCCCTGCTCGCGTCAGGAAGAATGAATTTGGTCCCGCCCGCAATTTCCATCTCGACGATTCGAGTTATCTTTACGTCCCCAATCTGCCATTGATTCATGCCTGCCCCCTATTTTGAATTTGCCCTCGACATTACCATGAAATCGATCTGGCGGCGGGACGACGAGACGTCATGGTTCTATGGTTATAGCCAATTCGAAGAGTAATGAGATCTTCTTTCGTTGACCCACCCCTGACATGCGGCTAACGTTTTTGTCTGCTTTACGCGGCGTGAGCCCGTAGCATTTTCCTGGAGGGGGAGGCTCCTTAGCGGAGCCAGCCAGGGGCCACTTTTTAAGTGGCCTTTTTTTTATTCGCTGCGCCAGAACCCTGCACCCTCGCGCGCACAGCCGGTTGAACGGAAGCAGAACCACCGACCGGCGATGCCGATGTACCCTGAGTAGCCGATCAACCCATTGCTAACTTCAGCCGTATTGTTCGCGGAAAGCGACTCGAGATTCATCACGTCAATATAGAACACCCGCGGTACGTTTCGACCAAAGCGTTCAAGATTGGCGTCATATGCCGCGTGCCAACGTATGCTTTCCAGCTTTTTACCCCGATGGGAAGTCGCGGTGCGCGAACCATAGCTATATACGTAGGCGTCGCGGAATCTGAACTCCAACCCTGGTCGAACCCGCGTAGGGCGTTGGGTATACAGGGAGCAGCCCACGACCTCCTTCCTTTCCTCTTTCTCGTTTGCATAGAGCGTGGCGATGCACATGTCTCCCCGCGCAAACGCATCCCTGCAATCGACCCCCGCCAGCTCCGCACACAATCCGTCATGGAATTCTCGAGCGTCTACTGCCCTGGTGACGTACCCGTCAACGTCTGACCACGAGGGGTATTCATCCGCATTCCGATAGACCCCGCAGAACTCGAATGTGACCAGCCGCCGTGGCAGGTTGTAGATCACGCGCGCGACGGATTTCAGCCAACCATGCCGTCCCACCGACGCCTTGAAACCCATGCGCATGCCTCATTGTGTTATACAGCTCACTAAGCGTTAGAATCGTTCATGCTGCCAGCGGGAGCAACCCGACTGGTGCACGGCGAGACCATCGTCATCAAACTGCCATCAATACCAGAGGGAGGCGTGCAACATGACCTCAAAACAGCTGAAGATCATCCCCCAACCAGGGCCGCTGGGCGCCATCGTTGAGGGTTGGATACCAGACGCGGAGCTTACGCCCGCCCTCAAGGCTGAGATCGTCCAAGCCCTGCAATCCCATCAGGTGCTGATATTTCGCGGCCAGGAACTACCCAGCGATGACGCGCTGATCGGGTTCGCCCACGCCTTCGGCGATCTGGTGAAAGGCTCCGAATGGTTCGGAGACATTGGCCCGCTGCCAGAAATATTGAGGGTCAATAACCTGGTCGACGACGCAGGCGTGCCGCAGGGCACCGGCGGTTCGATGTCACTGGAATGGCACGCCGATTATTCGTACGTGCCCACCGTCGGCAAGGAAAGCTTTCTGGAAGCAGTGGAATTGCCGGAGGCTCCGCCCACCACGAGTTTCTGCAGCCAGTACACGGCGCTGGAAACATTGCCCAAGGCGATGGTCGAGCAGTTGCGTGGTTTGCGCGCCCACCATTCAATCACCGGCTATTCGTCGCGCAATGATGAAGTGTCGGTCAGCGATTCGCCGCAAGCCGGCACAGCCTTTCGCGAAGAATTCGCCGCCAAGCGCGACCGCAATCAAGCCCTGGGCATCCAGCGGCCGGACATACCCCAGGCTACTCATCCGGTGATTGTGCGTCACCCTGACTCAGGACGAGAAATTCTGTATGTGAGCAAAGGCATTACCCGCCGCATCGTCGACATGCCCAAGGACGAAAGTGACGCGCTACTAAAAGAGCTCGCCGCGCACTCCACCAAGCCAGACAACGTGTACGCGCACAACTGGCAGGTCGGCGACTTGGTGATGTTCGACACGCTGGGGACCTTGCACCGGCGCGAAGCCTGGGACCCGAGCCAGCGCAGAGTGATGCGTCAACTGAGTACCTTCTGGACCCCGCCAGGCGAATCGCTCGCGGCATAAAGCCCACAATACGGAACCCATTCCATGAAATACGCCGCGCTAATATTGCTTCTAGCAGCTTCCACAGCCGTCGCCGGGCCGAAGCTGTATGTCTTCGACTGCGGGATGATCTACCTCGACGATGTAGATATGTTCAATCTGACCAACGAGGAGACCTCGGTACGAGAACTATTCGTGCCCTGTTATCTCGTCGAGCACGAGCAGGGCCTGATGCTGTGGGACGGCGGGTTGCCCCTGGAATACGCAGAGGCCGATGGCCCGATAGCTCGCGACGGCGGATCCTCCAACTACGAAACTTCCATTGTCGATCAACTCGCTGCCATGGGGATTACGCCAGCCGACATCGACTACGCCGCGTTCTCGCACCTGCACTGGGATCATGCGGGCACGGCAAACACCTGGGTACAGTCCGAGGTGATCATGCAGAAGGCCGAATGGGAAAGCGCCACGGGACCCGGCGGCGCGTTTGTGGAAACTCAGTATTTCGACCAACTCACGGAGCCTGGTCTGAGGATGATTGAAGGCGATCACGACGTATTTGGCGATGGCCAGGTGCGCATCATTTTCTCGCCAGGACATACGCCAGGCCATCAGGCACTACTAGTAAATCTTGAGAATTACGGCCCCGTGCTGTTGTCCGGCGACCTGTATCACTTCCGCGCGAACCGCACCTTGCGCCGACCGCCGAAATTTAATGTCGACGCTGCCATGACCCTGGAGTCCATGGACAAAGTCGAAGCGGTGATTAAAGACACCGGCGCGACGTTGTGGATAGAGCACGACAAGGCGTTAGCGGATACGCTCAAGAAAACGCCTGCCTTCTACGATTAGCGACAAACAAGACGATGCGTTGATGGTGAGAATCCGGTAGCAAAAATGGGGCTCGACGTTTTTCACACGTTAGCGGAAGTGGCAGTAGCCATTACCGGCTTCTCGTCGCTCATCATAGTTTTTCGCGGAAACTCCCCGGATTGGACCCGCCAGGATTATGTCGGCTTTTCCTTCGTGCTGACCTGGAGCGTAGGCAGTATCTTTCTCTCACTCCTGCCCATCGTTCTGGCCGAATTTCAGATAACCCTCGACGCCGCTACCCAGATCGGTCTATTCAGCGCAATTGTGTACCTGTATGCAGCGGCTGGTTTCCTCACCGTCACCCAGGCTCGTGTCGCCAAACGAATGGGCGAAACCGTCCCCACAAAACCCCGCTTGATCATGGGTATATCATTTCTCATTATCACCTCGGTCGCGTTCGCGGCTGGTTTCGGATGGTTGCCGGGCCCGCGTCACGCCTGGTACGCGGCCACCATTGTGCTGCTGATGATGCACGCGACCGCCGACCTGGGGGTGTTTGTGGTGCAGACGACGCGACGCCAACGACCTGAGGGCGCCTAGTAGCCAGCGACTAAGCGCGCTGCGCCAGGACACATACCGCACTCACCGGCTGCATCGGCAATATTTCGAGCCGCGTTCTGGCTAACCCGGCCTGGGTCAGAAAAGCCGCTAGCTTCTCGCCAAACTCCCGCGCCTTTTCGTTGCTCGCATCTTGTCCGCGTGGCTGGAAGGTGATGGCAAGGGTCCCATCATCGGTCAGATAGCGCACAACTTGCTTCAGTGCCTCTGGGTTCATAGCGTCGAATTGCAGCGAATTGACGGCCAGGATCTTGTCGAATACGCCTGGTAGTTCAGGAAGTTCTGTAAAATTGCCTTCGAGCAATTTCAGACGACCAGCGTCCAAGTCGCGCCGGTTCTTCTTCTCACACTGACGCAGCATGGTGGCGGAATGGTCTACGCCAACGACAAATCCATTGGGCAGCTTGTCCAGAATCACGCTCAAGGTCACACCAGGACCCGGACCCAGTTCCAACACACGATCGTCGGGCTGCAGATCAAGTAAATCAACCGTCCACAGGTTTCGTTGCAGATTGGACTGGCGCGTCGCCATGACACGACCGGCGAGAATACCCAGAAAACCCTGCGGACAGCGGAACTGTTTGATCAATGCCGAATGCAGGCTCACGACGGCAGTTCCATCAAATGCTTCGAACGGGTCCGGCCTGATAACACAAATGGCGATATCAACAGCCACCAGAAACGATTGGCCTGGGGGTTACGCACTTCGTCGAGTCCCAAGGGCATGGTGGCGAGCGGTTCCCGCGTTGTGGTTCTGAAGGTGCCGAACAGAACATCCCAGATTGGAAATACCGCGGAGTAGTTGCTGTCCGTCTCGGGTCGATAGGTGGAGTGGTGCACGCGGTGCAGGTCGGGGGTGACAATGATGTAGCGCAGATACCGATTCAACCACGGCGCAACGCGCAGATTGGAGTGGGAAAACAACGTCACCGTCACGTCAAACAGTTCATAAAAAATGAGCACCCATGGCGAAAGACCCAGAACGGCAACCATCGGCAGCCCAATGACCATTGAAATTGGCATTTCTAGTGGATGGAATCGCACGGTGCTGGACACGTCGAGCTCGGTGTCCAGATGATGCACTCGGTGAATGCGCCACAGCCACGGTACTTTGTGATTGAGAAAATGCGTAGCGAACGAAATGAAGCCCCGCAGCAGCAGGGTAACAACGACCAACACCATTTCCGGCCAGTTTCCGGCAACCAGATTCAGCACGCCAAAGCCCTGCCCCTGGGCCCATTGCGCGGCGCTGATGAGCGAGACCGGCAGAATCGGCAACAGCGCTATTACCAATGCGGTCAACCCCGCGTTGGTGCGCCAACGCGGGGCCTGGGATTCGACAGGCTTGCGCTTGGGAAGCAATCGTTCGGCAACAAGAAATATCACGAGAAATCCGAAGTACAGATAGACCTGAAGGTCTGCCCCGATTGACAACATAAGGAGTTGCATAGCTCGCCTCTCAAAACAACGTTAATGACAATAGTTATTGTCAATATAGGAGAACTCGTTAGTAATGACAACACTTATTGTCATATCTTGGCAATACGGGCAGACTTGGACCTAACGCAACCCGCACGAGCACACGATGCATACCCCGATCGAAGCGCTAATCAACGAGGTTCGGCTGCTGTACCAGTCTCTAGTCCAGATTGGCGACGAGCTTCACGCGGGGTCTAACATTTCCATGGGTATGCGCGCAGTGCTCGAATATCTGGAACGCAATGGCGACGCCACGGTACCTCACATAGCACGCTCGCGACGGGTGACGCGGCAGCGCATTCAGGCATTGGTAAACGCGCTCGCACAACAGCGTCTGGTCGAGGCCGTCACAAATCCGGCAAGTAAGCGCTCGCCGCTTATCACCCTCACGCGAGTTGGAGCCACAACGATTCTGGAAATGCGAAAACGCGAAGCGCGCGCGATGCACATCGAGATCAGCGAGAACAAACTCCGTGACGCCACGCAAACCCTGGCCAGCGTGCGCACCGCCCTTGAAGAATAGTCAGGATCCCGACAGCGCGTCGAACTGGCCTCGGACAGCGTAATTTCGCGCGCTACCGTCGACTCCAGAGCCTACAGCAGGATGGCGCCATCACATTCCCTCTAGTATCGTTACGCCGATAGCAGATCTGGGGAAAGCTATGGGAATTGTTGACGTTGCATCGACGCTGGCGCAGATGCCAGCGCTGTTGAAACTGAAAAGAGCTATGGTGCCGCGCGCATCCGACGACACCGACTGTTTTGGGGCACGTGTGCAGGCAAACGCCGAGCGCATTGGCGATCGCAACGCCATCGTTTTTGAAGACCAGAAGGTCAGCTGGGCGCAGTTCAACGCCCTGGCTAATCAGTATGCGAACTACATGACGTCCGAAGGATTGCAGCGCGGCGATTCCGTTAGCGTCATGATGGAGAACCGCATCGAGTTTCTGGCCCTGCTGGTCGGCCTGAACAAATTGGGTGTGATCGCAAACCTGATCAATACCAATCTCCACGGTCTATCCCTCACCCATTGCATCACCGTGACGGACTCGAAGAAGTGTGTTTTCGGCAGTGAGGTCGCAGCACCCATGAACGAGATTAAGGGCGAGCTCGATCTCAGCGAAGGCAGCGACTACTACGTCGTGCCCGACGACGGCAATGACGAGGGCATCAACTGGGCAAAGAATTTCACTACGGAAAGCGCGGGGGTTTCCACCGACAATCCATCCCAAACACAGCAAACCACGGTTGGCGAAACGGCGTTGCATGTCTTCACGTCGGGCACCACCGGCCTACCCAAGGCGGCGGTCATGTCCAACCGGCGATTCCTGATGGCATCCGACATGGTGGTGCAGGCCGGATTAAAGTGCACCGAGCAAGACCGTCTGTACATCTGTTTGCCCCTGTACCACGCCACCGGGCTGATGATCGGCGTGGGCGCATCGTGGACGTCCGGCGCGAGCATTTTCGTGCGCCGCAAATTTTCCGCGAGCAACTTTCTCCCGGAGGTGCGCGAGCACAACTGCACCTGCTTCGTTTACATCGGCGAGCTGTGCCGCTATTTGAGCAACACCGAAGCGAAGCCGGACGATCATAAGAATCCCATCCGCGCCATGATCGGCAACGGCATGCGCCCGGATGTGTGGATGGGCTTTAAGAACCGCTTCAAGGTAAAACGCATCGTCGAGTTCTACGGCGCGTCCGAAGGCAATGTTTCTTTTGCCAACCTGATGAACAAAGATTGCACGGTTGGCATGACCGCGTCGGAAATTGCACTGGTCAAATACGACGTGCACAACGATGAAATAGTAAGAGACGCCAACGGCTTCTGTATCGAGGTCCAAGACGGCGATCCAGGCCTGCTGCTGGGCAAGATCACCGAAAACGCAGCATTCGAAGGCTATACAGACCCAGAGGCCTCAGAGAAAAAGATTATCCGTGATGCCCTGCAAGCCGGTGATGCCTGGTTCAATTCCGGCGATCTGATGCGTACCGTCGACGCCGGTTTCACCCTCGGTTATCCGCATTACCAGTTCGTAGACCGGGTCGGCGATACATTTCGCTGGAAGTCTGAAAACGTTTCCACCAACGAAGTGGGCGAAATCATCAACAGCTTCGAGCAGATCAAGTTCTGCAACGTGTATGGCGTCGAGGTGCCAGGCGCGGACGGTCGCGCGGGCATGGCCGCGATCACGCTCAATGAAGGCGTGGAGACACTGGATCTGGACCGGTTCGCGGCTTTCGTTGAACACGAACTCCCGTTGTACGCTGTGCCCGTTTTTCTACGCATTCAGCCCGACATCGACGTTACCGGCACATTCAAGATGGTCAAAGGCGACCTGCGGGAACAGGCCTATGCCATCGATAGCTTTGACGACCCGGTGTTCGTCATGCGCAGCGGCCAGAAGACATATCAGCCACTGGATCAGCAAGTGCTCCAGGCAATCAACGAAGGATCGGCCGGGTTCTAGAGTGACAAAAAAAGCGGTTCGCTACAGCGGGGACGGGAGGGAGCTATTTCCCGTAAGGGAGCGAGCGGCTGCAGCGAACCTGATGAGGACCGCGTGCGGGATTCGTAGAACGCATGAATCAAGCACCTCTCACCATGGG
>Ga0315336_1004546_pt1 | contig 16279 bp, 17 predicted proteins | sample ASW5metaG_FD_204512 | JGI IMG/M metagenome (GOLD analysis project Ga0315336, IMG submission 204512) | Ammonia-oxidizing marine archaeal communities from Monterey Bay, California, United States - ASW #5 | ecosystem: Environmental > Aquatic > Marine > Intertidal zone | place: USA: California...
CAATAATATCGTTCTCGGTCGAAGATTCGTGAAGTACTGTTTTTTCAAAGGGGTAAAGGTCAATGCAAATGAGATCAATCGGTTCGATGGAATGTTCTTCCATGGCGAGAACGTGGGAAGAATCATCTCTTACTCCCAAAAGACCGCCATGTACAGCAGGATGCAATGTTTTGACGCGTCCATCAAGCATTTCTGGGTAACCCGTTAAAGAAGCAACATCAATAACTTCAAGACCTGCTTCCCTTAAGACACCGGCTGTTCCACCTGTCGATACTATCTCAACACCATGAGAAGCGAGTGAAGTTACGAATTGAACAATCCCCGTTTTATCGCTTACCGAAATGAGTGCTTTTTTTATTTGAACGGAATCTTGCATTATTGATTACGAGGTACAAGACGAATAAGAACATCGTCATTGGTCAAAATATAAAGTGAGCCATTATTGGAATCATCAGTAATCAAATTCTTGATATTTGGAATTGCAAGAGAAGAAACAACGCCACCCTTACGTGGATCGACAACTTGAAGTTTCGAGTGTTCCTTGTCCCAAGAAACTAAGTGCCCGCGTTTAGTCGTTGTGATAAGAGAGCCAAGAACATCTTCTGCTAGCCAAAGTTTTTCTCCAGAGAGTACATCTGGAAATGCGTTGTAAGCGGCTAAACCAACTGAAGGAATTCTCTGATATACAACTCCATTTCTAAAGAATGGCGCATCAATGAGTGGCGCCGTTGCAAGGATATTCCATCGGGGCTTACCTGTGTGTAAATCAACAGCTCGAAGGTACTGGTCAGTACCCGCAATAAATACAGAGGAGCGTGGAAGTTGTTCGTCATCTACGCGAGTGGTACTTGTTCCATAGGCAATTGGTGCGACTACTTCGCTCGTTAATGGAAAAGACCATAACTCGTTGACTTGGTTTAAATCAAGGGAGAGTACATTGCCATCGCTTGATGTCGATACGATTGTTTCTCGTAACAAGCCATTTTTGTTTCTGATACCCGCTGCGTATGAAGGTTTAACGCTCATTGTTGATCCAACACGATATCGATGCGTGTTAAAGCCAATTGTTGGATCAAACCAAACAACGTCACCTTTAGTAGAGCCATAAATGAGCGTTCTGTCATCTGCAGAAAGTGCAGGGGTGTTCGAAATCCATTGCAGAGGAAGAACTTGTTTTTGACCCTTTATTCGGGAACCATCCGCATTTACTTGTGAAGGATAATTCCCTGTTGTTTTCTCAATTGCGTACACAGCACCATCTGAGAGTATATACACGAGATTTTCTTGAGGGAATTCCGTGATGCTCCGAATCTTGAATACTTGGTTGCCAACTGGGGCCGACCAAAGCCATTTTCCAGAATACAGATCGTACCGTGTGAGGTGATCTTCGCCATCAAGTGTGTAGAGCGATTCCTTAATAATTGTAGGTAAATGGAGTGAAGTTGAATTGGAATGGTTCATCCAGTCTATCCGGTATCCACTTTCTCTTAGAGCATCGAGCTCAATTCCAGCAACTTCTACAGGTTGCACCGAATGAACAACTTCTGGTAACGATATAATTGTGAGTGAAAGGAATATTATGACTGTAATAGACGGAATTAAAGGTATCTTGTGCATGCATTTGCTCCTGATTTTGTAAAGTTTACAAAGTTCAGGCCTCAGGGGGGCAATTGAGATTGAAGAACTTCGCAACCAGACCACTGGCAAAAGAAAATGGAACTGCAATGTTTACAGGTTTAATAGAACAAATAGGAACTGTGGATGCTCTATCTAAGCAAGATAGTGGCAAACGTCTCTCAATCGCCTGTAGCGGAATGAAAGAAATCCCAGAGAATGGTGCATCCATATGTGTTTCTGGTTGCTGTTTGACTGTTATCAAGACTACAGAGTCTCTGGAGCAGTTGAAAATTGATTTTGACATTGTTCAGGAATCGCTCAATTGTACAACTTTAGGATCACTTGCAATTGGGGACAGGGTAAATATTGAGCAGGCTCTCAGAGCGGACTCAAAAATGGGGGGGCATTTTGTCCAAGGGCATATCGACTCTGTTGAATCCATTTTGGATTGGAATCAGGAAGAAGGCCAGCGACGTGTACGGCTAAGCATGAATACAATTGATGTCGATCTAATCGTTCCAAAAGGTTCTATTACACTCGATGGGGTGTCGCTCACAATAGCAAATGTGTTACTCGATTCATTTGAGGTTGTGTTAATTCCAACGACCCTAGAAGAAACAACTTTTAACACTCTAAAAGTGGGTGATAAAGTCAATGTTGAAAGTGATATTTTAGCAAGAACTGTCGTGCGAATGATGCGTCGGATGAGTGCGGATTAAGCAGCAAGACTTATCGATGCGGGCAATGAATTCGCTCGCATGCAAATCATCGTCAAGTCATCTTCCGCAACCGAAGAACTTGTTTGGTTCAGATAAGTAGTTATTTTTTGAAGAACATCACCCAAACTGTTTTCGCAAAAGTCATGCATTGAATGTAAGTACGTCGGCATTTCTTTTTCCGCGTATTCCTGATTCCCTAGAGCAGTTTCGAAGCCGTCAGAATACATGAGGAGCGTATCTCCAGATGAAAAATCAATACATTGCTGAGGAAAATCATCGTGGTCAAATACGCCAAGTAGCGGGCCATCAGATTCTAAGAGGATTGGATTCTTGCCAAAGCGATGGAGTAAGGCGGGTGGATGTCCCGCGCCTGCGTACGTTAACTGATTTGTTTTACAATTTAATATTCCATAAGCGGCAGTAGCGAAACGAGCACTTTCCCCAGTTCTCTCTAGCAGTGCTGCATTTAGGAAGCGGAGAATGTCACTCGGTTGCGTGAATTTACCTGTAGTAGAATCAAAACGATTTGCGGCAAGCGTCCTTGTTAACATCATCGCAAGCATTGCTGCAGAAATCCCATGCCCAATTGCATCAGCAATAAATATGGCAACGTGGTCTTCATCGAGTTGTGTAATGTCGTACATGTCTCCACTCACAACACTCGCAGGGCGCCATAGTGATGAAAAAGATACGCCATGGACATCATTTACATCAGTAGACATAAATTCCTTTTGTACTGTTGCGGCTATCTCTAATTCAGTGGAAATGAGCGAAAGGTGTTCCTGCGCATTACTGTGAAGGGTTGTGATGAGCCCTACTTGACTTCGAAGTTTAGAGACTTGTTCATTACGTTGTATAATTCCAAAAAGTACGCCCGCAATCATTGAAGTCGTCGCATCATATGAGAGTTTAATAACACCTATTTCATCGATGCAATCAAATAAATCCCCAAAATCATCACAACATAAAAGCGTAGGAATTTCACGAGTTTGAAGTTCAAGAAGAATTGGAAGCACTTCGAGTAGTGATTTATACCCATTTACAATTAGCAGTGCGACATCTGCATCCATGAAATCACCAATCGAAACTGGAGGCATACCATGGGGCCACTTGTACATGAGCTCGTCAAATAGGGTGGACACACTTTGGGTATCAGAGGATGCGTGTTTTATAAAAATAGAAGGACGGTATGACATCGTGTTCTGCGAGCTTGGATTAGTTGGATAAAGCAATCCTTGCAGTGCTTCTTTCATCGGAATTCCTGAATACTCGATACAGTGTTGCTTGAGGGTAAGTATGCAGGGCGGTATAAGTTATTCGGGTTATGCAGGCAGAAAAGTACTTATCGGGCCAAAGATTTCAAATACTGCAAATCGAGGGGGATTTTATCGTTGATTTTCAACTGAAGTTGATTGATAGAACCAGAAGCCAATTCAATGGCGAAACGGGCGGGGCCCCTAGACCAGTAGTGATTGAGACGCCCTTCGTATTGCCAATCACTTTCACCTTCTTGTTTTGGGGATTCAATTCTCATCTCGTAAAGTGTTGTAATGATACCTCTTGAATCTAGAAAAATTAGATCAATGTCAGCAATACAATTCTTCATCCAAAATGAACGATTCTGAGTATCCGGGAATATGAAAAGCATGCCTCCGTGTGTGGGGATACTTGTTCGGTGCATCATTCCCTTCGTCCGACTTTCTTGAGTGGTAATGAGCTCTAATGTAAACGATTGACCCGCGATATCTATTTTGATGGATGTAGCGGGAGTGGAAGAGGTGCACCCGAAACAAGTGCAGAAGAGGCATAGAATGATTGTTAATCGTGTAACCATGATTCGTCCTCTTTCGTAAATTGAAATGAACCCGCGGGCAATTTGTTCACGTCAAATGCTTGTACGAAATCATCAAGTTCCATTGGTGCTCTAGAGTAATCTGGAATCGCCCACATTGCAATGAGCCCAATGATACGTTCTTGAGTCACGTTGCGTAACCGGTACGTAGTAATTCTGCTGTCGCCATGTCGTTTCGCTAACCGCTTGCCATCTTCTCCTACAACAAGGGGCACGTGGTACCAACGTGGAACTTTCCAGTGCATGATCGAATAGATTTGTTCTTGCCAGCCTGCAGATTGAAGAAGGTCGTTTCCTCTTACGATGTCTGTGATCCCTTGCTGATGGTCATCCGCAACTACCGCGAGTTGATAAGACGGCATGTCATCTTTTGTCCAAACAATAAAATCGGTGATGTCAGTAAAGGTATGTTCTCCGGAAATTTCATCTTTGATTTTCATCCGCGATTCTACTGATTTGAATCTCCAATTTGTTTTATTGCGAGGTTGGTTCGTGTTGTGATGAGCGATATCCTTTGGTCTGTATGCTGGACCACTTTCGGTCGGGCTGAAATGGGGAGCAGAGAGGCAATCTTCGAGTTCTTTTCGAGTAAGGTCGCAGTGATATACACAATTTTTGCTGATGAGTTCTTGTAACAAAGCACTTGAGGGGGCTAATTGTTCTGATTGAATGCTCGCTTCAATATCCCAATGAAGTCCAATCCATTTTAACAAATCAATTGTTTCCTCAATCATGCCTTTCTTTTTTCGTGGACCATCAATGTCTTCAATTCTCAGTACAATTTCCCATCCATATTGTTTTGCCATCGCCCAATTGATCAGAAACGTAGACATATTTCCTACGTGAAGAGCGCCGGTAGGAGAGGGAGCAAGTCTGGTCTTAGGATGACTCACGTGTCTAATTTTTCACGGATGAGATCCGAACGATGTCGATTGATTTCATCGACGGATAACTTTTGCCCATATTTTCGCTTGATATGTCCCGGATGAATCTCAATCATCAATCGATTAATCGCACTTAAATCAATGTTCTTGATGCGGTCAAGACAAATGCCAAGTCGAATGCTTCCAAGGCAGTTCATCGCTTCTTCTGGACTTAATATTCTAGCGTTCTGGAGTAATCCGATGGCTCTGAAGGTTTGGTCGTCGAGTTTGCTTGACTGTTCTTCTGCAATTCTTAGTCGTGCTTTACGTTCCCAGTCAATGACTGGTGGCAAAAATTCTTCAGATAAAATATTGCAAAGTTGTTGTTCTGTTTCTCCAAGTGTCATCTGATTACTCACTTGAAACAAATCTGCAATAGTGCCAGAGCCTTCGCCCCTATACCCTCGTATTGCAAGTGACATTCCTTCAGAAGCTTGGTGCACTCTTTGGAGGTCCTTGATAATGCGAAGCCCAGGAAGATGCAACATGACGCTAAAACGTGCGCCTGTACCAAGGTTAGTTGGACAAGCGGTAATATAACCGAGTTGTTCATCAAACGCATATGCGATCACTTCTTCGATTGAAAGGTCAAGTTTATGAACATCCTCTCTAACTTCGTTCAACTGCAGCCCTGGGCGAATACTTTGAATCCGTATGTGGTCTTCTTCGTTAACCATAACACTTCGAGAGAGTTCAGGGCCAACTGCAATAGCGCGAGGATGCGAAGATGTTGCAAGAAGAGAGGAGATAAGGTGTCTTTCCACAAACATCTCAGTCGTGATCTCATCGAGTTCATCCATGTCAACCCATTGAAGTGAAATTGGTGAGTCTTCTTGAGAACAGATTTGATTTACTAGCGATGTAACCTCCATACAATCCGAGGTCGTTGATCGATTTACAAAAGGGAAACCTTCTAGATTACGCGCTAATCTTGCTCTGCTGCTAAGAACAACATCATCAAATGGAACATGATCACTGTTAAATGGACAATTTTGTTCAGGATTAATTTCCATGACGATCGCCAGATTCATGTAGCTCTTTTAACTGATCTCTTAAGGATGCCGCCTGCTCGTATTGTTCTTGACTGACAGCAGATTCAAGTTTCTTAAGTAACCTACGAATTTGAAGATGACGATTCACATCGACATTCATTTGAGAGGGAGCTCTTCCAACATGTTGGGAATTATTATTCTGAACTTTGTTGATGATTGGAAATAGTTCTTCTTTGAAAGTCTCGTAACAAGTTGGGCATCCAAGCAGGCTACTTTTCTTGTATTGAGGAATTGTCATTCCACAATCTTGGCAGGATTTCACACACTGTTCGTCATTGACACCTTCAGAGTTTGTGAATGCGAGCGATAAATCAACAGGTCCCACGTCAAAGCCAGCATTGATGGCATGCTCCGCGCATAAATGCGTCGTGCTATGAACATTATTTACAATCCTAACGTCATGAAAAATGGCTGGTTTATCACAGAGGTCACAAGTCGTCATGCTGATTCGTCACCTGAAACCTGTTGCATAGAGTTTCGTATTGCTGCGCAGCTAGAAATTATCTCAGGGATCATCGAGAGTGGTTGCATCGTACTGGCATCAGACATACCTGATGATGGGTCTGGGTGGCATTCGATAAAGAGCGCATTCACTCCAGCCGCAGTCGCTGCTTTTGCTAAAAGTAACGCTCGATCGGGCCTGCCCCCAGTGACACGGTTATCTCCGCCAGGGAGTTGTGTTGAATGAGTCACATCAAAACAAACTGGAGGTCCAATTTCCATTAAATCCCCAAGACCAATGAAATCGTTGACAAGTCGGTTGTATCCAAAAAATGTCCCTCTCTCAGTAAGAATGATATTCTCGCACGAGGATTCGATTAATTTAGTGACAATGTGCTTCATTTCATCGGGTGAGAGAAATTGCCCTTTTTTGACGTTTACTGTTGAACCTGTTTCTGCTGCAGCGAGAAGCAAATCAGTTTGGCGACACAAGAACGCAGGAATTTGCAGAATGTCTACAACTTCACTAACTGGGTGTGCCTGCAGAGGATCATGGATATCGGTAGTCACAAGGATGCCTAATTCTTCTTTCACGTGAGAGAGTACATCTAATCCCTTTTGAAGCCCTAATCCACGCTGTGAGTGAACACTGGTTCGATTCGCTTTATCAAAACTACCTTTGAATACAAACGTAAATCCAGCCTCTAAGCAACAAGCTGCGACCGTTTCTGCAATTTGAAGGGCTTCACTCTCATTTTCAAGGGAACATGGTCCTGCGATGATTAATAGGGGGGAATCGCCACCAACGGGCGTTCCATTGACTTGGATTGTGCTGCTCATGTTGTACAGAGTACCACGTGAGGGAATATGTCCTTAACTTTTTGAGAAAAAGTGAACAAAAGATGTTCTTCACCTTATTGTCCTTAAGTGCCTCGGTAATGATGCCGAAGGTTCATTTGGGGGCGAAATGTAAGGAATAGTAGAAATGACACATATGCCACGAGAACCAGAAGCATTTAGCGAACAAGTCGTGCATATTCTGCGTCGACATTTTCCAGATCGTGAAGTGCATCTTGCAGGTCCTATGGATTTGTACCTCGATGGTCGTCATTTAGGACTTAACAATCTTTACCGCATGGTACTTGCAGAGGCTGACAGGGGTGTTCAGATTGTTGAAGATTTCCTTGAGCAGTTACTTGAGGGTGATGATATTTCACAACTCCCTATGCCATTATCAATCGCGAAGTCGCGAATCATGCCTCGCATCCAACCCTGTTCGATTTTTGAACAACTTGATGCGCAACAAGTTGCTTTTCAGCCATTCGTGAATGACACCGTTATTTTGTATGTTATTGACATGCCTCGTATGACTGTCAGCATTACTCTTGAACAAATGATTCGGTGGGGCATTGAGATTGACGAACTTGATTCTATTGCCCGTGAGAATTTGGCTAAGTACCAACCAAACTTAAAGTTGCAGATTGTAGAAGGGAACGACGGTGGACGGGCGGCAATCTTTAATATGCAAGATGGTTACGATGCTGCACGGTTGCTTCTCGATTCTTTATGGACGAAACTTGCGCCTGAATTCAAAGGCAATTTTTATGTTGCAACACCTGCCCGTGATATGTTTATGGCGATTTCCTGTGCCCCTGACTCCTTTGTTGAGAAACTACAGAGTCGGGTTCAACTGGACTATAAACGATTGCCCTATCCAATTTCCAGTGATCTCTTCCTTGTGACCCAAGATGGGGTTGCAGGAACACGAGCGGCGTAACTTCAACAATAGAAGTATCGGGAATGTATACTCAGTAATGTGTTACTCATTATTGATAATTATGATTCCTTTACTTTTAATCTTGTCCAACGAATTGGTGAGCATGATTTAGACTCTTCAACGACCAGAGACATGCAAGTGTTTCGAAATGATGAAATTACACTTCAACAAGCGATTGACTTAGAACCAGCACGCTTAATTATTTCACCTGGTCCATGCACCCCTGCAGAAAGTGGAATTAGTCAAACGCTCATCGATTATTTTCAAGGAAAAATACCAATTCTTGGCGTTTGCCTTGGACATCAGGCAATCGCCGCTTTACACGGGATGAAAATCGAGCAATACGAGTACCCAGTTCATGGCAAAACATCACTCATTCATCATGATGGAACAGGTATTTTTGAAGATTTGCCAAACCCATTTGAAGCAACACGATATCACTCTCTCATCGTTGACAGCAAGACTATTTCATCGTCGTTCACTGTTAATGCATGGACCGAAGACGGAATTTGCATGGGTATTCGTTGGAATGGCAACGGCGCTCTTCTACAAGGCGTACAGTTTCATCCAGAAAGTTTTTTGACAACTGATGGGCCTCAGTTATTGTCAAACTTTTTAGAGCAAAGGAGTTAAGCTGATGCTTCACACAATTTTATCGTTCTCTCTTTCTTTATCACAAAATCCGATACAGGTAGATAACGACCTAGTCATTATGCGCGATGTTGAATATGCTCCTGTCCAACTCGGCCAAAATATTGGTCGTCCTTTACTCATGGATGTTGCATTTCCCACAGTAACAAAGGGCATCAGATTTCAGAACCCATGCGTTTGTGGGATTAGCTTCTTTTCTATACACACATCTTGGAGGACATGCTGAAACTTCATTAAAGGAAGTCCTTGCGAAAAGAAAAAAATCAGGGCGAAGTAGAGATTAGTTCTAGAGAATGAAGGACATTCAATAAACCAGTTCGGTGTGCCGTTACAGTTGATGTAGGGCCAAGAAGTTTAAAATAAATATTCCCGTCAGGCTCACGTACTTCTGCGACTAGAAGGGAATGGTTCCGTTTATGCCACGCTGCACCAGCGCCCATGTATTCACCATGAAATTCTGCAATAACTGCTTCGTGATCATTCACGGTAATGACTTCAAATGTCGGCTTTACCGGTGCTCCATCATTTGTTCTGAATAACGATTTCCACCTCATTACATTCTCCGTAAAATGTCCTCCTTCGCCCACTTTGAATTGAGTCACCGAAAATACAGCGTGCTCATGATCATCGACGCTCGGGACAATATAGTTAACATTTACAATATGAGATTTGGGAGGTGTCCAGAACCAAGATGGGGGTTTCTTTGTTCGGTATTCGCCAAAAGAAATATGTAAATCATCCTCAGGGGGTTTGTTTAGGAACTTTTCAATTCGCTCCTGAGCCGTTAACTCATTTGCATTTAGGATGGATGTTGTTTTATTCTCGGTTGTCTCTTGCTTCTGCTCAGAGACTTCTTGGGTATTCTGTGAAGGAACAATCTTCTGTTCGGGCTGTTCACAGCCAAGAAGGCACCATGGAATGAGTAGAATACAAGATAATCGGAACATATTGAAATCGCCCTACTGTAGAGCATACGCTACTTTTTCATTCGGTCCACTGGAATTACGAACATGAGTAGAACAATTCATCTTTCAAACGGAATAATCGTTATTCAACCCAGTTCGAGCAGTATTGCACATTCCCTTACGATTACAGACGGAAGAGTGGTTGGGCATAACCAACCTTGCCCCGTGGATGCCAAGCATATTGATTTGAACAGTCGCTGTGCTCTACCTGCTTTTATTGATTCCCACATGCACCTTCTTCTTTCAGCAACGGGTAAAGGTGAGATTGATTTGAAGGAATGTACATCCAAACAGGAGTTTGAACATCAACTCCTGCAAGGATATCTACACCTAGTAGAAGGGCAATGGCTTGTTTGTTCTGGGTGGTCTGAGTCGACCCTTCATCAGCATCCAACAATAGAGTGGATTCCAGAGGAAATACATGTTCCTGTCATTTGTTACAAAGATGATTTTCACGCCGCGCTCGTGAACAAAGTCCTAGTTGAGGAACTGGAATGTGATCAACTGCGGTTGATGCCTGGTGGAGGATCCATCGATAATGGAATCGTTATGGAAGACGCTTTGTTTGAAGGGGTAATCCCTCGCATCCCTCCCCCAAATTTTCACAATCAACTCCGTTGTCTTGAACGTGCTGTTGCGGAACTTCATTCTCAAGGAATTACTCTTGTGGGAAGCATGGAACATCTCAAAGACGTTGAGTCCATCTTGTCAAAACTTCAAAACAATAGGAGTATTCGTGTGCGAGTTATGTGTGTTGATGAACCCACCGAAGAGTTGATTCAACGATGCAATAAAATAATGCAGGATGATTTTCTTCGTATAACCGGGTTCAAATCATTTTTAGATGGCACGCTTGGTTCTAGAAGTGCAAAAATGTATGCCGATTGGAATGATGTTGCTGGGAATGGCGTTTGGGCAGGACATGCTGCGAAGAACGCTTTAGATGACTGGGTGGAACGGGTAAGTTGTGCAGGATTCGCTCCTGTTCTACACGCAATTGGAGACGAAGCTGTTGGACTTGCTCTATGTGTCATAAAGGACATCGATGCTTCACTTGTTCCTCGAATCGAACATGCCCAGTGCATTTCGGAAAATGATTTGCATCATCTCGAAGGGAAATGGTTCGGCGTTCAACCATTACACCAGCCTAGCGATTCTAAAATTGCTTCTCGTGCACTTGGGGCAGGACGCAGTAATGAATTACACAATTGGAGGAGAATGATTGATGCCGGAGCAAAGCTCTCATTCGGATCCGACTGGCCAATTGCGCCTCCAAAACCAATCAAATCAATGGCTATTGCCATCAGTCAAGGACTCTCGCCTGCTGAGGCACTCGAAGCGAGTACATATCATGGGGCAAAATCACTACGCTGTTCTTCTGCAGGACATTTAGAAATTGGAGCGTATGGTGATGTCGCAATCCTTGATAAAAATCCACTAACAGCAGACTGGCACAATTGCACTCCTTCTGTGACAATGACAATTCAGAATGGTGTAATCGTATACAAAAAGGAGACGCAACATGAGTGAAAGGTTGACACATATAGACATACACGGCAATGCTTCTATGGTTGATGTGTCCAAAAAGACACCGATGCGGCGAATCGCAAAAGCGACGTGTTTCTTTGTTGCAAAAGAACAAACGATAAATGCAGTTCTTGAGGGGAACCTGCCTAAGGGTGAAGCCATCTCAGTTGCAAGAATTGCAGGGATTCAAGCCGCAAAATGCTGCGACGCGCTTATTCCATTATGTCATCCTCTGCCAATTGAGTATGTTGATGTACATTTCGAACGAGCAGATTCAAAACGTATCCAAATTTATTCAACAGTTGTCGTTACTGGGCGAACAGGAGTAGAAATGGAAGCACTTACCGCGGTAAATATCGCTGCATTGACATTGTGGGATATGACAAAGGCGATTGATACTGAGTTATCAATTGAAGAAACTACGCTTCTTGAAAAGGGCAAAGAAGAGTTATCCTAACTCTGTGACGTTTTTGATAAATTCACAGATTAACTCGGGGTCTTTCACTCCAAGGGAAGACTCAATTCCACTGCTGACATCCACTGCAGCAGGGTTTGCGATGCGAATAACCTCCTGAACATTTTCAGGGGTTAATCCGCCAGCGATGATAATTGGTGTCTTGATGGATTTTATGAGTTCCGCTAGCTCCGTTACGTCAAACGAAACACCAAGCCCACCACTTGAACCATCGACAAGTATCGCTTTTACATTCTCGAAACCGTCCCATCTCAATACTTCGACTGGGTCCCATTGCACAGCTTTGATAACAGGACGAGGAGCGGTAGCAACGACTTCTTCATTCTCGTCTCCACATAACTGTAGAAGCCCATTCCATGAAGAAAATGAATCAAGAGAAGGTGAATTTTGTAAAACAGCGACACCTGTCACATCATCCGGCAACTGAAGCATTAATGCGTCGGCTTCGTGCCTTTCAATGTAGCGAGGAGATTCCTCAACAAACACAAATCCAATCGCGCCTGCCCCTGAACCAACTGCAACATCTACCATTTCCTCTTCATTAAGTCCACAGATTTTGATGCCAGTTGTGTCAGAATGCAAAAAATTAATACTCATTGTGTTAACTCTAGTTGAATTGTACGAGCGAGTTGTTGATGTTCTTCAGAAAAATCATTTGCAAATTTATTCAACAACTCTTTAGCACGTTTTGAATTGTTCAAAGTTCTGGTGTATTTGGCTGCGAGTAGAAGCGCGACTTCTGGACAGTCATTCGCATCTTTGTGCTGTTTCAAATAACGTTCAAACAGTTCTACTCCTTCGGCAGTTTTTTTATTCTGTAAAAGTGTAGAACCAAGCACGTGGTGTGTTCTTTTGTCAATCTTAAATGAAGGACTTTCCTGAATTGCATCGTAATATTGTTGCGTTGCCTTATCTATATTTCCACGATGTGTTTCGTCTGCTATTGAAATGCGTATTAAAGTCTCGGGGTCTTCAGCCGATGGTTCTTCGTGGTTGTATACAGGCGCTGATTTGACAAAGGATTTCAAATCTCGTCTCCGAAGGTATTGCCTAATCATGAGGGTAAGATCGTATTCACTTGAGCGAATGATTCCGAACGTAAGCGCTGTGAAAGTCAAAATAAACCCACTGAGGTATCCGATCAAGTGAACAACCCATGCCGTTGGGTTTGAGTTATTTCCTACGAGACTCGCAAGTAAACTGAATGTATCAAGCGCTACAAAAAAACCAACTAGGAGCAAACTTGGTACTGCGTATACACCAATAATGAAGAAGATAACTAGGACATGAATTTTGGTTTTCGGGGCAAGGACGATAAAAGCGGCAACCACTGCACAAACGGATCCACTAGCGCCTACAACGGGGCTCAGATAGAACAACGTATGGATGTATCCGCCGAGTGCGCCGCACCCAAGATAAAACAACGCGAATCCTACATGCCCCATTCTGTCCTCCACAGCTTTTCCAAATGGTAGAAGGAAGACCATGTTCACAATGATGTGCATCCATCCAGCATGAAGGAACTGGTAGGTCAGGAGTGATAAAAGATGAAAATTAAGACTCGAAAGTTGTCCTTCGCTTTCCAAATTTGCAATGGTACGGATGAATTCAGATTGGGATTGGAATCCCCCCGATCGAGAAATAGCCCATTGTGATGCGAAAATGAGTAAATTGAGCCCAATTATGAAGTAAGTGAAATACGGCTTCTTTCGATGTTCAACATTTGTGCCTATTGGGATGAGCATTTTGGCATTGTAGGGTTGGAATTCATTGAGAATTTGCTAAAATGCTATTTTAGATTTTCTGTTTTATTCCGGTCTTTTTAAACAGAGTCAGTGACACCCCAAACTGGAGGCTCTCAATGAGCACTACGATGCAAGAAATGCATACAGATATCGGTCTCGTCAATACGATTGTTGCACGTTCAGCACTTTCTTTCATTGATGGAGAGAAAGGCATTCTTGAGTATGTTGGGTACGACATAGATGATTTAGCGAGGCAGAGCACATTTGAAGAAACCACTTTTCTTCTTTGGAATAAAAGGCTCCCGAGTCGTTCGGAACTCGCTGACTTTAATTCTCAAATTCGCGCTAATTATGACCTCTCAGAAGAAATGTGGGACATGATCGTTTCCCTTCCGAGAGATGCAAGTCCCATGCACGCCATTCGGACTTTGGTTTCGGCACTTTCACTTGAAGATCCAGCAGCGGATAATCCAAGCAACGAAGCAAATGCTCGGAAATCACTTGCGATGCTTTCAAAAATGCCATCACTCATTGCTGGTTTTGATCGACATCGAAAAGGTCTCGATCTTATTCGCCCAAATGTCGGATATTCACTTTCGGAGAACTTCTTGTATATGCTCACAGGCGAAGCACCTACCGAAAGAATGTCGAGAGCTATGGATATTTGTCTAATTCTTCACGCTGACCATGGTTTCAATGCTTCAACGTTCGCAGCATTAGTCACAATTTCGACGTTAAGTGACATGTACTCCGCTGTTACAACTGCAATTGGTACTCTAAAGGGACCACTTCATGGTGGTGCCAATCAGGGAGTAATGATTATGCTTCAAGAAATTGGTGGTCTCGAGGAAGTTGACTCCTATGTCATGAATAAATTGCAAAACAAGGAACGCATCATGGGTTTCGGGCACAGAGTTTATAAAGCATATGACCCAAGAGCAACGTATCTTAAAACTTTTGCTGAAGGCATTGCCGAAGATACTGGTAACCTGGATTTGTTCACTCTGAGTAAGAAAATCGAGTCCATCATGGATCGAGAAGTAGGGGAAAAGGGGATTTGCCCTAATGTCGATTTTTACTCCGCCACTACATATTTTTCACTTGGGATTGACCTTGACCAGTTTACGCCGCTCTTTGCGATGAGCAGAGTAGCAGGATGGACAGCGCATTGTCTTGAGTACCTTGAAGATAACCGGCTTATCCGTCCTCGCTGCGACTACGTTGGTCCTCATAAACAAGAATACACACCGATTACCCAGCGGTAACTCTACTATTTCACATGAAGTTATTGTTTATAAAGTAATAGTCGGTCGTGTGAAAGTAATAGGATGTCATTCTGGCTGTCATTTGTTAACTCAGCAATGATGACTTGTGAGGGCTGCCACTCACGTGGTTCACCACTTGAAAAAATTCGCGACTCAAAGATTTTGAAAGCGGTTGCATAGAGCATTTTTTCATTTTGAGAGAATGTGAAAATCTCAAGCATTTGTTCGCCTGCATCAAGAGAAATCATATCGCTGTATCCGTCGTTATTTACATCACCTACGGCAAGTTCATGTTGCACACGTCGTTCATTATCACTTCGCCAAGATTGCAGTTCATTCAGAGCGATTCGGTTACCTTCTACTCTGATAATTGCGAACCCTGCATCGCTTATTGCAAGAATGTCCGAAACGCCATCTCCAGTAAAATCTCCTGAAAAGATGGGGCCAATGTCATACCCATGGATAAACAAACTTTCAGATTCCTCCCATACGTTGTTCTGATTCTTTCGAATGACAACAATCCGCTCATTCTCTTGGTCAGCGACATACAGCCCATCGCCACTTTGGGCAAGTGATACAAGATTGGAAGCACCGTCTTTCAAATTTACTTGTGCAACAACTTGCCAACCAGGGCTGATACCATCAACGGGATTTGGTTCATATCGAACTGCACGAACATAATTCTCATCGGCGATAAGCAATTCATTTTTTCCGTCAAAATCAACATCAAACAACGCGGAATTCGTTTCTGAGGCACTTCGGACAAGACCATATTGACCCATTTCGTCATCGTCGAGTACATTGAAGCCCTCGTCCGTTCGATGAGCAAGTTTCATCGGTTTGTCTCGTGTAAGAATAAGAAGATCTGTGCGACCATCCTGATCTGCATCAAAACCAATAATTTGATCTGGACCTCTGCTTAACGAACCTAAATTAATAGTTTCACTCTTACCTTCTTGATCAATGATATCGATGACATATTCTCGTTTTTCTTTGGATATGACTGCAACTTTTTGTGTGCTGCCAAGTTCTACAACAGATAGAGATATTGGGGTATTTCCTGCAGAAAATGAAATTGGCTTTGGGAATGGAATTTCAAGAGAAGAAAGCGGGGAACGACCAACAACTCCTTCTTTTTCACTGAGGACGAAGAGTTCATCAGTACCGTCAAAATTTAAATCACCACTCCCAATGGAACCAACGTCAGAAAGTGTCGGGGATGAAACACCAGACGATAATCCTTCGCCTTCGATTTGCGCATATACAACTA
>Ga0315336_1004547_pt1 | contig 16278 bp, 13 predicted proteins | sample ASW5metaG_FD_204512 | JGI IMG/M metagenome (GOLD analysis project Ga0315336, IMG submission 204512) | Ammonia-oxidizing marine archaeal communities from Monterey Bay, California, United States - ASW #5 | ecosystem: Environmental > Aquatic > Marine > Intertidal zone | place: USA: California...
TCGGAGGCAAAGACCTTCGACATGAGGCGACGCTTGGAGTCATCCGTAGGGCGATCGCCATGCCATGCTGCAGAATACAGAAATGTCCGCGCAGCCTCTATCAGCATATACATTTCAGTCAGGGCCATTTTAACCCATTGCTCAGAAAAAGCGCCCGTTCGGTGAGCCGCTGACCGTGCCAAATCGTAAGCCAGCCGGGAGGGACCCATCACAGGGATCAGCGCTCCGCTCACCATGCGACGAAGAATGGCCAAACCGCCGTTCCATTCCCCGAAAAGGTTGGCGGCTGGCACGCGGCAACTCTGAAGAACAAGCTCGCCATTTTGGAGAAGGCGTCGACCAAGCTTGCTGTGGGCCTCGCCTATGGTAAACCCCGGCGTACCGCGAGGAACGAGGAAGCAGGTGAGGCCTTCGCTCATGGGCTGTTCCGGGTCCGTCCGCGCAAATATGAAGTAATACTTGGCAAGACCGCCGTTAGAAATATAGTGTTTGGTACCATTCAAGACGTAGTTTTCTCCCTCAAGGCGCGCTGTCATGCGCGGGCCCGCATGAGGGGCATCGTAGAGTAAAAAGGTGTCGGTGCCGCTGTGGGGTTCGGTGGTAGCAAGGGCGAGCAAGGCGCGAGAATCGCCCAAAAAATCGTTCAGATAGCACTCCCTTTGGATAGTGGTTGTTTCGTCGGTAAGGAGGCGGGTGAATTTGTAGGTCTGATCCAGTGATACGGCGACACCCAAATCGCCATAGGCAAGTTCTTCCGTCACCATCGCCTGAAGGAGATGGCGAGCGCCGAATCCGCCAAACTCTTTAGGGACGGTAAGCGTCCTCAACCCGGCAGCATCGATTTTATCGGTAATCTCCCAGGGGTAGGCTCGGTCGGGGGGATAATTTCGGTCACGCTCAGCGGCAATGGGCAAGATATCGTGGCGTGCAATCTCGCGTGCCTTCTGCACCATCACGCTCTCTTCATGAGAAAGATCAGGTTCCAATTTTGACTCCTCGCCCTTGGCAAAAAATTTAAGAACGGTCTATCTTTATACTCGACCGGCCCGGAGGCTGACCCGTTACTCACAAGCGGTGAGATATGCCCCGCAATCCAGAGATTCATTCGAATAAATTTCGACCGCTGCATTTCAAACTGCACATCGGCTGTGTGGCCATCATGCAATTGCGGCAACTTCACTGCATGAAAAACTCAAAGGGGAACAATTTCTCTCGTACAAAAAATTTATCTCCCCCCACACGTAGAGGCCAACTCGTTCTTATATCTCGATGTTCGTGTAATAGATCTCAAATTTTAGAGCGTCAAGCCAACCCGTTTAATAGAAAAGCGAGAAGAAGGCTAAATCAGAAAAATCTGCCCGTATCATTAAAAAGCCTTCGTGTTGCTAGACTTATCCTAAGTTCTTGGTGACCTCGACAAACATGGAATGACATCGAGCAACCGTCCCTCTACTAACGATATCCCATCCTTTTCCAGATCCCCATCGAGAGCTCCTTTTAGCTCAGCTAGAATAGATTTATATCAGAATTTTGAATGGCAGTGCTGACAGAAACCGAATTCCGATTTAGATGCTGTTCACCGGCTTCGTTGCTCCTGCGTTCCCCGATAGGATACCTTAGACCCTTAGGAAAACGCAGAGGGGAAACCATGCGGCCATTTCGGAGTTTTCTTTTCAGCCCGGGCATTCGCCCGGAAATGATGGAAAAAGCACCCCACGCGGGCGCTGACGCCCTCATCTTTGATCTAGAAGATTCAGTTCCCCGCGGCCGACATGCAGAAGCCCGCAAGCATACCAAAGAAGCCCTAGCCCAGTGCGGCACCTCCCCGGCGTTTGTACGCGTGAATCATCCAGCCACTGGAGAGATGGAAAAGGACCTCGAGGCTGTCGTTTCGGAAGGCGTGTGCGGGATTATCCTCCCGAAGGCACAGACGCCTGGAGACGTTTCCCGATTGGACGCCGTTCTTTCAAATCTCGAAGCCCGGCAGGGACTTTCTCCCGGATCCGTCATTATCATGCCCCTGATCGAAACCTGTCGAGGCCTGCATTTCACCTATGAAATAGTAACCGCTTCTCAAAGAGTGCGAGCCACAGCCTTCTCAAGTGGAGAAGAGGGGGATTTCATGGTGGATATTGGCGGAAATTGGACACCCGAAGGGGAGGCGTTCCTTTACCCAAGGAGCAAACTTGTCTGCGAGAGCCGAGCAGCGGGCATTGAGTACCCAATCGATGGCGTATTCATGAATCTCGCCGACGAAGCCGCTCTGCTTCAGGAATGCCATCTGGCCCGGAACATGGGATTTGCAGGAAAGATGGCCATTCACCCGAAGCAAATTTCGGTTATTCATTCTGTCTTCACCCCCTCGGCCGAGGAAATAGAATACAGCCGAGGGCTCATTGAAGCCTTTAACGCTGCAGAAGAAAATGGGAAAGCCGCCATTCAATTCCGCGGGATGATGGCAGATTATGCAAATCTCAAACGCGCTAAATACGTCCTCAATCTTGCCGATTCCTTTTAGAAAGGCGTCTTTGTGACACCACGCTCTTCTCTTTCGCGTCTGCTGCGCCCCAACTCGGTGGCAATCGTTGGACTTTCCCAAGACCTTTCAAAACACGGCGGAAGAGTTCTTTCATTTTTAAGAAAAATAGATTTTGAGGGGCCAATTTGGGGTGTCCATCCCAAAACACCGGCTATTGAAGGAATTGAAATATATCCTTCGCTAAAAGAACTTCCCTCATCACCAGATGCGATCGTTTTGGCCATTCCTCCACCGGCAATTCCGCGTGTACTTGAGGATGCGGGAAAAATCCGTGCCGGCGGAGCGATTATCTTTAGCGGAGGGTTTGCCGAAACCGGGTCCGCCGGGGAGGCCCTGCAAAATAAAATCTACGGCATTGCCCGAGTGGGTGACGTTCGTCTGTTAGGGCCAAACTCTGCGGGGATTATTTACCCGTCTGCTCGAAGCATCCTTAGTTTTTTGACCTGCTTGGAGCGGCCAAAGGAGGAAATTCGCTCCGGACCTGTCGGGCTCATCACTCAAAGCGGTGGAACGGGGAGCTACATTCACAATCTCGCGGCAGAACGGGGAGGAGGCCTTGCGATTTCCGTCTCGACCGGAAATGAAGCTGATATCGAGTTGGGAGAGGTGTTCTATTCTCTTGTAAAAGACCCTGTGGTTCAGACAATTGCCCTTCTTTTTGAATCGATTCGCAACGGCCCCAAGTTCATTAAGGCAGCCCAGGCTGCTCGCGTCGCTGGAAAAGCTGTCGTCGCCTGCAAAATTGGCAGGACGAAGACAGGACATGAAATCATGAAGACGCACACCGGAGCTCTTGCTGGCCCCACACAAACATACGAGGCGGTGCTGGAATCCCTAGGCATCGTGTCGGTCAAAAACCCCGCCGAATTATTTGACGTGGCTGATATCATGGCACGAACCTCAATTCCAGATGGGGATGGAGTTGGAATTGTCACCCACTCTGGAGGGGCTGCAATCATGTTGGCTGACCGCTCCGAGGAACTCAACTTATCCCTCCCAAATCCATCCAAATACCTGAAAAAACGCCTCGCACCATATCTGCAGATGGGTGCACTGGGGAACCCGGTCGACTTGGGAGGAATCGTGAGCCAGCCGGAGCGTTACCCAGAAGTGATTCGGCTATTCCTAGAGGACCCTGCCTATGATTTGGTGATTTCCGTCTCTACACCTCACATTTCGGCCCACTCGGAAGGCCGGGCAAAAAACCTGATTAAACTTGCGCAAGAGTCAGAAAAACCGATTCTGAATCTTTGGTTGGCCGGCGATCTCGGCAAGAAAGGGCTGGATATACTCCGCACTGCAGGCGTACCCACTGCAACAAACCCTGAGAGCCTCCTTAAAGCAGTGGAAGGAATGATCCGGCTAGCAAATTTGGAGGCCGAAGAGAGGGCAGAATACGACGTCCTCAAAGCGAACCCGGAGGTTCTAAAACGGTGCGCCTCTTATAAGGCTGCCCAGCGACATATTCTTTCAGAGGGAGAGAGCAAGGCGCTCCTCAAAGGAATAGGAATGCCCACCCTACAGGGAGAAGTGGCTGCAGACCTCGGAGAGGCCATCCAAATTGCGCAAAAAATCGGGTATCCTGTTGTCATTAAGGCCCTCTCCCCTGATTTGCCGCATAAGAGCGAGGCGGGAGGCGTGCGCCTAAACCTGAAAAACGAGGATGAGATCCGCCATGCCTGGGCAGAGATGATGCACGATGTCACAACATATGCACCCAGTGCAATTATAGAAGGAGGGTTGATCGAGGAGTATGTACCCGGCACGGAGGTGATTCTTGGAATAATTCAGGATCCTACATTCGGCCCCATAGTTCTGGTGGGAACAGGAGGTATTTACGCCGAGGCCACAAATGACGTGGCCCTTGCTCTTCCTCCAGTAACAGAGCATAGAGCTACTCGCATGATTGCATCACTACGCGGAAAACGGCTCCTTGAGGGATTCCGGGGGGCACCTCCGGCAGACAAGGAGGCACTTTGCACTCTAATTGTGCGCCTATCGGATATTGCGATTGCTTATAGATTGAATTTTTCTGAAATTGACCTCAACCCAGTGATCTTTTCGGGCGACGAGTGGGGCATTGCGGACGCTTTAATCCGGCTAGCACCGTAGAGGTAAAAGCTTGCACACAACAGATTAAATGCAGAGTACGTGCGCACATATCCTTTCAATTTTCCTCTCACGCGCGCAATCTCACCCATCTTTGAACGGGAGATGAACTACGAGAATGCAGCAAACTTTCTCGAAACAAAAATTGTTTCTATTTTATGCGGAAAACCCACGATCGCAGGGCTTCTAGGAGATACGAATATTACTGTTAGGCAGATAAGCCTCAAGTCAAAAAATCTTATTTAAATTTGTATAAGGAGAACTTTTCATGGCCGAAGAAATTATCCCTATTCATGCCAATGGAGATTATGTAATCAGCTTGGCACAGGAATTGGTTCAAATTCCGGCGGAGAACCCTCCGGGCGATTGTACCGAGGTCGCTGGGCGCATCCTATCCGAATTAAAATCCATTGGCGTCGAGCAGATCGAGACACATGAATTTCAATCGGGACAGCCAAACTTTATCATTCAGGCCGGGGACGGGGGCGAGGGAGGACACTTTGTCATTGGAAGCCACATGGACACGGTTCCTGTTCACCCGGATGAGAAGGAAGCCTGGGAGGCCCCACCCTTCGGCGGAGAGCTCCGCGGCACCGAGATATGGGGCCGGGGGGCTGCGGACATGAAAGGCGCACTAGCCTCGGTCTTGGGTGCATTTAAAGCGGTTCGCGATCAGAAGGTAAAAATCCCTGGCACACTGACCTGGGTTCTCCTATCGGACGGTGAGCACGGCGATCAGAACGGCGCAGCAGAACTTGCCGGACGGGGTATCCTAAAAAAAGCTGGCGGCGATATGGTCCTGTACACTGAATCGACATCCAACAACATCATTCGCTCGTTCAAAGGCAGGATATTCTTCGAAATAAAGGTTCGTGGACGCTCGGTTCATGTAAGCGTTCCCGAAAAAGGAATCAACGCCATCGAAAAAATGGCCCGGATCGTGGAAACCTTTAAAGCCGAACTCCTGGGAGCGGCACCGGATCCCTTCCTTGGACCATGCACCCTGACCTTCTCAACAATTCAAGGCGGCTCGGCCGTAAATGTCGTGGGTGGACGGTGCAGCGGCACCTTCGATGTGCGGATGGTACCCGGCCAGACATCAACGGGTGTTCTCGAGAGGTTGCGGGAGGTAATCGCCGAAATGAAAATAGAAGACCCAGAACTTGACGCTTCGCTCGATATTATCCCCCACGGCGCCCGGGAAGTAACCGAAATTGCAGAGGACGAACCCGTTGTCCGCCTGATGGAAAAAGTCGTCCCCGCTGTGCGCGGGAGACCAAACAAATTTTTGCCGGGAATTGAATCCCCTGGAGCACTTCGCCTGTTCATCGAAAATGGCGTCCCGGGGATATTCTTCGGGCCAGGCGAATTCATCTCTGAAGCCCACCTGCCCAATGAGCGCGTACCTACGCAGAATCTGATAGACGCGGCAAGTATGTTCGCCACGGCTGCGCGGACTGTCTGCGGCCAGGAGGCCTTTTAGGGAATTCCTATTTACTGAGCGCTGGCGGGGGAGCCATGGTGAAAAATTTTTCCGGGCGAATTTTATAGAGCACTCGTACCTGCCCCGCAGTTCGGTTTTGGTAGGCTTCAACGCCTAAATATTTATTTGCTAGCTTATCGATGTGCGCATCCGCACCTTCTTCGGTAATTTCGATGACGGATCCTCGGATTTGAATCCAAGTAAAAGGGTTTGTCGGATCTACAATTGCTGCGGCAACGGAGGGTCGGGCGCGCATAATCTTATCCTTAAGACGCCCTTTTGCAGAGTTAACACGAATTAGGCCATCATCAGTATCGAACCATATGGGAGAGACTTGGGGCGTTCCGTCCTTTTGGGTCAAGGCTAAATAGAGCAGCGCCTTGCTCTCTAATATATGGGCGTGGCTTTCGGGAATTTTGGCTACGGAATTCGACATATTGATTCTCCAAAAGGGTCAAAAGAAAAAACTATATCCTATGAACTCATCTAGTCTTGCAGCGCTAGTCTTGCAGCGCGGGCATTACCTCTTTAGCAAAAAGCTCCAAAGAGCGGACAACTTCCTTCGAACTCGGGCCGCGCCAGGGTCCTACTAATATATCATTGACCCCATAATCATCCCGGAGGCGACGTACCTCCTCGATGACTGTATCTACCCTCCCAACAAAACCACCTCCCCGGATAATTTCGCGCATATCGAGCTTATAGCCCCAATTGCGCTTGAGGTGCTTACTCTCTTTTTCGGGCATATTAATGTCATTCACTTTTGTTCGGTACTTGAGGTACCAAGATTCACCCTCTTCCACCTGGCGGTAGCGCACCTCAGGGTCCTCTTCCTTCTCGCATACATGAAGATGATGCAATAGCGCATGCGGGAGGTTGGAGATATCACCCCCCCGCTCCGCGATGGCTTTTTTCCACAGTCCGAATTTCTCCTTGTATACCTCAGGTCCAGTGAACCCAGCAGAGGCCATGACAAGAAAGTCATTTTCCCCAGCATAGGTGTACGTCTCCAGACTCGTCCCGGCAACCCAAATCGGTGGGCGAGGCTTCTGTATCGGCTTGGGATAAAGTTCGGCTTCTTTGCAGCTATAGTACTGACCCTCAAAGGTCATACTCTCGCCTCGGAGGAGGCGATCGATGATTTCGAGGCCTTCTTTAAGGCGGCCCCGGCTTTCAGAAGGAACCGTCTGAAATCCAGAAAATTCCCGGGGCTGAGACCCGCGTCCAACTCCCAAATCAAGCCTACCTCCACTCAGGACATCCACCATTGCAGCCTGCCCGGCAAGGCGGATCGGGTCGTGAAACGGAATGATAGAAATACCTGTACCAAGCCTGATGCGTTTGGTCTTTTGTGCTACAGCCGCACACATAAGGAGTGGATCGGGAACCATGCCCACCCGTGAAAAATGGTGCTCGGCAAACCAGACACATCTAAATCCTAGCTCGTCGGCAGCAACCGTTTCCTCGATGGCCTCCTCATATACCTGCGTATCGCTCATGCCGTCTGGACGATGTAGAATATAAAAGAGAGAAAAGTCCACGAAACAAGCCTCCATAAGCGCGGCCGGAACGTCTTCCACCTCCCGGCATCAATACAAAAAAATTGGCCAGCTGCCCAGACCAGAGAAACCCCTCATGACCCAAAAAGGGGATAATGTTAAGATTAATTGTCATATGTACGTAGCACCCCTAAGTATATGTCAAGGACAAATAAGATTCACCGGCTGGAGAGAAAACCTGTGCGCCAAGCCTCTCAGATAGTTCGACCAGGAAATGATTCACAATGATGGACAATTACCTGAACCTTCTTCTCGTTTTTGTCGCGGCCTTTGTCGGATCGGGCCTGAAGGCGATCGGTGGATTCGGATTCGCCACCTTGGCCACGCCGGCTGTAGCGCTGTTCTGGGACATGCCCACCGCTATTGCCGTGATCTCGATTCCTACTATGCTGACCAGCATTCTTAATGCCCACCGGACACGTGAAGCGGCAAAAGAGGGCCTGGGACAGTTTTTCCCTTTTATGGCTGCCAGCCTTGCCGGTCTAACCATCGGCCTCATGGTTCTGCTGCACCTCGACACACGCTTCATGAAATTCTTCTTGGGAGCATTCTTGATCGGCCAGGTCATTTGGCAATGGCTTCATATCGACAAATCGGAAAAAGCGCCAGAAAATTCATCCTTTCGAGGAATCGGAATGGGCCTTCTCGCTGGCATCATGCTTGGAACGGTGGGAATGCCCTCGCATGTCATGGCCACCTACCTCACAGGGTTGAGTCTGTCCAAAATTCGGTATCTATTCGTTCTTAGCATCAGCCAGGTAACCATACGTATCGTGGCTGTCGTCTCACTCGCAGCGACGGGTGCCTACTCCAAGGACGCAATAGCCCTGATGGTTGCTGTCACGGTTCCTGTTTTCGCGGGATTTTTCTTGGGTACGCGTCTATTTGACTGGCTGCCCGAGAAAGCATTTTTCAGGACGGTCATGGTGCTCCTTCTAATGATGGCAGCCTCCCTTCTCGTCATCAACAGAAGTGTCCTTTCCTCTCTTTAAGGATTGTTGGGCTCAATTTGACGCGACCTTTCCACCTGAAGTAGTTTGATCCCCATCTGTGACAACCAGCCTTCTAGTAAGGTAGAAGCGTTCAATTGTTTGCACTTTAAGGGGAAGGATTTATGCCTGCGAAAGTCAGTATCAAGAACTTGACCATGGACTACATGCTCAAGGACCAAGTTGTCACGGCTTTGGAAGGGGTCAACCTAGAGATCATGGATGGTGAGTTTTTGTGCGTGGTAGGTCTTTCGGGCTGCGGAAAAACAACCTTACTCAACATTCTAGGCGGTTTTTTTGAACATACCGAGGGAGAAATCCTTCTGGATGGAAAACCCCTCACTGACGCCGAAAGGATGAACCGAGGCGTCGTTTTCCAGGAATACGCACTCTTCCCCTGGCGTACTGCGTTAAAGAATGTCGAGTTTGGCCTTGAGATGAAGGGCATCGATAAAAAAGAACGCGAGGAAACCGCGCGGAAATATATCAAGCTCGTTCATCTCGAAAAGTTTTCCCATCTTTATCCGCATAACCTTTCGGGCGGAATGCAGCAGCGCGTAGCCGTTGCCCGGGCCTACGCCTACGAGCCCGAATTCTTGTTGATGGATGAGCCTTTCGGAGCCCTCGACGCCCAGACGCGAGAAAGCCTCCAGGAAATGACCACTGAGGTGTGGCAAAAAACGAAAAAAACCATCTTCTACGTGACGCATAATCTGAGCGAGGCCGTCTACCTCGCCGACCGAATCGTCGTCCTCGCAGGACAGCCCGGAAAAATTCACAAGGAGATTCGCATCGACTTGCCTCGGCCACGCGATCCGTTTAACCCAAAAGTGATCGAATTGGAGCACCAGACCACCGAGGCCGTCCGGGGAAATTGATTTATATTTTTCTCCAGCAAAAGGGAGCGCCCCCAGGAAGGCAGCCCTTTTGTTGTATCTTTCGCTAGCCGCTTCCGCCGCCCACCTCTTCCATCATCCCCCATTTCACCACAGTTACCTTTTCAATCTTCTCAAAAATAAACTTTTCCATCACAAACCCCACAAGGGCAATACAGGCAATACCCACGAGCATGAATGCGGTGTCCAGGTCTTCTCGACTATCAAAAATTGAATAGCCCAAACCCCAGTCGCTCGCAGCCACCATCTCGCCCGCAACCCCCGCCCGCCAGGCTCGAGCAAGACCGATGCGGATACCCGAGAGAATGAACGGAAGGGACCCGGGAAAGATCACTTTCCAGAAAAGCGTCATTTTCTCCGCATTCATCGACGTAGCAGCACGAATCCATATCGGGTTCACCGTCTTCACCCCCGTCCAGGTCGAAGAGATCGCAGGGAGAGCCGCCGCAAACGCCGTGATGAAAATCATCGTCGTGTTTCCAAGGCCGAACCAGAGAACCAGAATCGGACTCCACGCCAGGGCCGGGATCGGAAGGAGCATACTGAGGATTGGGACCATCAGCCTCTCGAACCAGCTGATCCGTCCCATTCCAATGCCTATCGTCACCCCAACCACCGTGGCGATAGCCATCCCAACCAGAATCCGCCAGGCCGTATGATAGACGTGAACGCACAACACGCAGGTGGTATCTCCGGCTTTGAGAAAAATCACCTCATAAGCGCGGTAAAAAATGGGACCCACGCGAGGAAATAGCGCGGGCTCGGCGACAAACCATGCGATGGCCTCCCATCCGGCAAGCAAAAGAATAAAACTTGGGATGTTGTCTCGTATCCAGTTAAAGGTTTTTTCTTTGCCCGACAACTCTATCGGTACCTTCACTTCATCACGCGTCGCTACAGCCATTGGATAACCTCCTCACCCTAAATGCAATTCCGCCAACCGAGTACCACCCTAATTTTTCGAAAAGATTGCATCAAGGCCTTCTTATTTTTTCGTCGTGAATTTTTTTATTGTAGCCTTTTGATTTATTCATGAAAAGATCTCGATTCCACTGATTTTCCGGACTCTTTTAGATCTTTTGCAATGCTTCGAAAATGAGCAGCAACTTTTTTTGTTGCCCCTTTGGTGATATGGGCTCCCACCTTGCTCTGATCCTCGGGAACTCCCTCGATACCCCAAGAGCTGTCCTTCGCGACGATAAAAACTACGTCCTCATCGCTGGTCGCTACCATACTGTGAAGCGCGTTCGCAGGAATGTGGATAATTCCACCCGTATGGACAGTCTTTCTTTTCCCTTCAATCATGGCTCTGAGTTTTCCCTTCTGAACGAGGATAAACTGCTCATTTGCGTGCCGATGGGGGCGACTCCCCGTTCCCGCTGGTTTATCGATGATGCCAAATAGCATTCGCTCGCCGGTCGCCCACACACCTTCAGAGGTACTGTAGGCTGCCCCGGCAAGCGCACGCTTCATTTTTTTAGGATCATAAAATGGCATGAAATGAACCTCGTAAAATTCTTTCTGCGCCGAATGTAAGTTTAAATCTTCTTCGCTTCCGTTGCGATGGCGAATCCCTTGTTTCCCACCTCAACTGGGCCACTGCACCGGCTAAAAAACAAGACGCCTTCCGCAGGACTCCTTAGTTGTTCGTTCACCTTCAACGCAAACGGGTCAAGTATTTCTCCCAAGAGCTCTCCTTTTTTCATTTTGCACCCCAAATCGCGAAATCGAGTTTTTCGGGACAACAAATAACCGCCACCCGCAGGGTTTACTTCCGCACGGGCCGCAGCCTCGAAATAAGTCACAGGAGTCCGCATCTCTACCCCTTCCAGCATACTCAGGTGGACCATTAGATTCAGAAACCCGGACTCCATTGCCATTCGGTAAGGCTTCTCTTCAGCTTCCGTCAAATACGAACCCCCAATCTCAACGCTGATCGCGGGAATTCCAGATGCCAAGGCAAAACCAGGAGCACTAGCCGCTCCAAGAGGAACACCGTGCACCATTCGAGCGCCTCCACTGGCAAATGCGATGCCCATGGAACGCGCGCGACTTCCCGCTTCTCCCTTTATCTGGTGATCGATATCAACTCGTCGCTGGATTCGCCCGGCGAGACCGCCCGAGTGAAATTCCACGAGAAAATCAGCGTTTTCAATCACAGTTTCCCGAATTTTTGCTGCATACCGCTGCGTCAGCGTACCCCCTGAATTCCCTGGGAAAGCCCCCCAAAGGTTTGTCTGTTCATGCTGATCGGGCGATTGCCGCGAAAAATTGGCAAATGCAAACGGATTAGACACCGGAATGAGGAGGAGTGTTCCCGAGAGATCTTCGGGCTTTATTTTTTTTAGTATGTTGTACATTGTCCGAATAGGATGGGGTTCATCTCCATGCACGCAGGCTAAAACACCGAGCACCGGTCCGGGTAAAGTTCCTCTGACACAATGGAGAGGCAGCGCCGTCTGCTCACCAGTTAACATCCGGGCAACGGACAAAGGAATGTGTCCCTGAAACCCCAGAGAAACTTCCACTCCATCTACACACAAGGACTTTCGTTTTACCCGACTCATTCGATATCCATCAAATACCATATGCCCGCGGCGGGAGAAGGACCAAAAAATACCTCCCCCCGCCGCAGTATTTCTCAAAATTTATATTTGCACTTTTTCTTCGACCTAGCTGGACGGGTCACTCCATCCCTCGGCCTTCATGGCTTCTTTCGCCATGCTCAAATCCATGCCTTCCTTGCGAAGATCGACCGCACGCTTAGCTTTTCTTACCTTCAGCAGGACTTTCCCCATAAAGTCAAACCACTTGTAATCTTTCTCGCTGGGGAGAAGTCTGAAATCCAGATCGTTCACCGACGCATTTACGACGCCGTAGGACATCTTTGCTCCTTTCGACTGCAGATGATTTCGGTACACCTTGACAAACTTCTTTCGGTCACTCTGATGCAGTTTCATCCCGCGGATAAAGCCCCGAAGAAACTGCACGTATTGGGGACGGAGTTTTTTCAATGTTTTTCCGTTGCCCATAATGATCCAAAGATTGTTCGCGTATTTACAGAAAGTCTCGACCGAACGCGCGATTCCCATTTCAATCGCAATGGCTGCCTGAGGATTGTTTAGGGCGATCATATGAACGGTTCTCGATTTCAGGGAGGAAATTCGAAGGTCATTGTTCATGTTAACGGCAGTATAGTCATTTGTGGTCATGCCGTATTTGGGAAGAACAAAATTCTTAAAGGTAAAGTAAGTCCCCGTTGCCTTTCCAACACCAAGCTTTTTGCCCTTCAAACCTGCCACGGACTTAATTGGCGATTTCGGAGAAACGAGCAGCCTATTAGCCTTGCACCAGTAATTGGCGTTGGCAATTCCGCTAATATTTGCTCTCTTTGAAATCGCAGAATAAAATGCCCGGTCTGCAGCACCAGCAACGTCGAGTGCATTCGCCAGAATCGCCTGGCGCATCACTTTTCCTTGCGGAAATTGCTTGATGGTGTACTTCCCTTTTCCCAATGTCTGGTTGAAGTAGCCTACCTTATGAGCCACGATTGTAACTGCGCCCATGACGGACCGGTGATGGCCGATGCGAAATTTCGCGGCATCAGCTACTTGCGTCCCGAATGACACCCATAACGTGAAGGTCAAAAATATCGTCATGCACTTTTTCATTGGACTCCTCCAAATGTCGGGAAAACTCCCAGCTTCTGTGGGTCAACTGATTTCTGGTACATCAGTTGAAAAAAACCCTTGCGTCACCACTAGTTCGTCTCCATTAAGGCACTAATAATAACCCTTTGAAAAGTACAGCCCCTGTTTGTTTGAAGAATGAATTCAATGTAGCATTCGGCTTGTTTTCATACAAGAATTATTTTACTTCCCTTCCCGGCGCTAAACTCAATTGCCCGGCGAGGATTTGGCCCTGTACGAAAGGAATTCACAAAACATGCCCTTCTACAAATTCGAGGAATTTGACGAGAAAAGGCTTACTCCCCATCTTTCATCGGCACGAGGGCCGATCATCGAGGGCGAATACTTTTATTTTTGCAAGGTGTCCAAGGCCCCCGGCACCGGATCAGAACTTCACTATCATCCAAACGAGCTTATGATATTTCCGCTAGCAGGAAATATTCATGCTCTTGTAGGAAAGGACCGCCGAATAATTCCCCCTGGAACCTTCATTCACATTCCACCTTATGCCCGCCATCAAATGCTCGCCACCGAGGATGGCCAAATGGATTATCTTTACGTCAAAGATCGGACCTGGACCGTTGTCGGCATCGCAGAAGATGAAGCTGTCCCCGAATCAGCCCCTTCGGTCGAAAAAGTAAACAAAGAATACGACATGGGAATCTATCCCGGACAAGAAAAAGAACCGGATAAATCCGAAGCCTATACCGAGGGACTTCAAAACTCTTATTACCCCATCATTGATTCTCTCGATGTGCCTCCCTTTTCCACATTCAACTATAAATGGATCGAGGGGAGACGTCTCGCCTTTGGTTTTTTTGATTTGCCAGAATCTTATGAGGACCCTCCCCGCGAAAACGAGCACGAGCAATTTATCTACATTGTTCGAGGAGAAGTGGAAGCACAAGTGGATGATGAACGAGAAGTTATTGCCGCCGGCGGGGTGGTGCATATCCCTAAAGGTTCGCACCGACGTATCTCAACCCAAAAAGGAAAATTTGCACGCTACGCCACTGTCCGGGCCACCAAAAACCTTGAAGAAATCCTCAAAAAGGGACCGTAGAGACAAGCGCCCGCCTCTTGTTAAAGACCCCGTCACCATGAAATGCAGTTTGGGCTCTCATCTCCCGAGGGCAGACCTGGATCAGGAAACCTCTTAATCCGTACAGAACTTCCGGAGATACAAGCATTCTGTTTTTTAAAAAATATCCCCTCCGGCGAACAATTCGCCGGAGGGGATATGGTGAATCTTCTGGTGCGAACTTCTTTTCAGACTCCCTAGTTCGCTGGAGCGCCTTTCTTGAGATCCCGAATGGCCTTCCGCATTCCTTTCCGGCCCTTCCGGAGAGACTTTCTCATCCCTTTCCTGAGACCCCGAATGGCCTTCCGCACTCCCTTCCGGGCCTTGCGCCTGGCTTTGCGCCGCATTTTCTTGCCGCGACGTTTCGCCTTGCGGAATCCTTTCTGGGCCTTGCGCCTGCCCTTGCGAATTCCTTTTCGAACCGCGCGCCTGGCCTTGCGGAATCCTTTCCGGCCCTTGCGCCTGGCATTAGCCTTGATGCAGGCCTTTTTCCTTACCTTGAACTTGATTGTTCCGCACTTGCGACCCTTGCCTGCATCCCTGCGTCCGCGGAACCTCCAGCAAGCCCTTTTTAACCTTTTATTCTTGACTTTGTAGCAAGGGCCCTTAACTTTTGTTGCAAGTAACCCAATGGGGGGCCCGGCCTTGCGCCTGCCCTTGCGAATTCCTTTTCGAACCGCGCGCCTGCCCTTGCGAATTCCTTTTCGAACCGCGCGCCTGCCCTTGCGAATTCCTTTTCGAACCGCGCGCCTGCCCTTGCGAATTCCTCTTTTGGCTTTGCGGAATCTCTTAAGTGCCGCCAAACAAGCCTTTTTAGCCGGGCCAGGCAACTTTTTGCAGGCAGCTCTTCGGCCCTTACCACTCCTAGCCTTCTTGGCCATCCTGCGAGCCTTGGCCTTGGACCTTCGGGCTTTTCTCATCATCTTGGCCCGTATTTTTCGGGCTTTGGCAAGAGCACGCTTTTTGGCCCTTAAAGCATTTGCTTTCATCCTTCTGATTTTAGCCCTGGCCTTTTGGGCCCGTCTTTTTGCAGCGGTCTTCAATTTTGCAGCTTTTTTGGATAAGGCTTTCTGAGCCTTTAAGCAAGCTTTTTTGGCCGGACCTGGCATCCTTGTGCAGGCGACCTTGCCCATCAGCCGAGACGGCATTCGGGGAACAATACCTTTAGGAATACCGGGAATACGGCCCACCCCTTTTTTGATACCGCGCACGCCTTTGTTAACTGCTTTTTTTAACTTTTTATGGGTAAACGCCGTACCCTGATTTGGCGCTATAACAGACACTGCGAACAGCATCAGGGCTCCTAAACCAACACTCATTGCCATCTTTCGCATATTTTCCCCTCCATTCGCGAAAGGCTCACTAGATACCCGGATGCTCCCGAGTTATTCCCTTCCAACAGTTCAATCAAATTCTCAATAGAACAAGCCACCGGAAAAAAAACCGCTCCCCGACATGAGGGACTCATTCTCCAATTTTGAAACTAGATAGTACATTTTGCCTGAATTTTGGTGGAAAGTGTAACAATTAATGCGTATATATTAGCTAATATACAAAATTTACCTCATTTGGGAGAAAGGGTCAAGTTAAATTTTATCCCATCTAATTTGAGACTGGCCTATTTTACCCCTCCGTTTATCTAAGTTCTTAGAGGAGAATTTCAATGTCCCCAATTGTCAATTATCTTATTTATTATCCAATAGTTACGAGAATTTTCCTCTCTATGAGATAATCGGGATGAGGCACAAAATGGCGGGGCACCCCCTTATTTTGTCTTAGCCCCCCCCCACCTGCATTCTCTAATTATCAGGCTGTACCAGTTCAATTTGAACAGAAGAATCAGACTCTTCCCCAACTGCCGCTTAGATGCGGGCGCCGTGAATGGACCCAAATTCTGGCAGGACCCGCCCCGCACAATACAAATCCGAAACGA
>Ga0315336_1004548_pt1 | contig 16277 bp, 14 predicted proteins | sample ASW5metaG_FD_204512 | JGI IMG/M metagenome (GOLD analysis project Ga0315336, IMG submission 204512) | Ammonia-oxidizing marine archaeal communities from Monterey Bay, California, United States - ASW #5 | ecosystem: Environmental > Aquatic > Marine > Intertidal zone | place: USA: California...
ACTCCAGTATTATTATTCAGTCCGTCTAGCGGCGTGTCTTGGGAATGAAATCGCGTCGTTCGGACAGCGCTGATTTGGGTAAGTCGATCGCCGGATTCCAATCACGAAGTTTTTCCATCTGGACCATGGATCGGCATCTTGAAGTTTTAATGAGCATGCCTATGACCATATTTTTATTGAATCCAATCAATGCCTTACACGAGTTATCCAGTTGGATCACCAAGTGTGTCGGAGCGCCAACGTTCACACCGTCCTGCACGCACCGTCAACAGAAACGAACCGTTCGGTTCGATTTTAGAAGTCGCTAATAGTCACTTTTTGATACTGCTAACCATCAACAGCCCTCCCGAGGCTTGTCCGGGGGTGCGTCGGGGCCGAAGGTCATGGTGAAAAGGACGAGGATCAACACCGCGAATACGGCGCCCCTTGTCGCGCCGCATGGATGCGATGTCGTTTTCATGCCGATGGGAAACCGGCTGTCGTGGTTAGATCAGGCCATCTCAGGTGCCGCGTCGTCGCAACGAGGCGGAGAATTGGGAAGCCGGTCGAAATCCGGCGCTGCCCCCGCAACGGTGGTGGAGTGAAATCGCAACGGGAGACCACTGGGCCCCAGGGCCTGGGAAGGTGTTGCGAAGAGTCCGCAAGGACACTCCAGAGCCCGGAAACCAGCCCGAGGCATTTGAACTCGACTGATCGCGGTGGGCGGTCAAGAGGCGGACGGCGCGTGCCCGGCCCAGCCGGTCGCTGTCGTTCTTCTCCATCACCACCAGTTCAGTCCTTGATCGAGAGGACAGGACATGGATGCGCGCAACGACATGCTGAGGCTCCTGCAGAGCCGCAAACCGGGCTATTCGCTGGAGCAGCCCTTCTACGCCGATCCCGAATATTTCAAGCTCGACATGGAGCTGATCTGGTATCGCGACTGGTTGTTCATCGGCCATGATTGCGAACTGCCGAAGCCGGGCAGCTACATCACCGTCCAGATCGGCGACTATCCGGTGGTGCTGGTCCGCGACCAGAAGGGAACCGTCAACGCTTTCCACAACTCCTGCCGTCATCGCGGCAGCCGCGTCTGCAATGCCGAGAAAGGCATGGCGGCCAAACTCGTCTGCCCTTACCATCAATGGACCTACGAGCTCGACGGGCGGCTGCTTTTTGCCCGTCAGATGGCCGACAGCTTCGACAAGAGCCAGTTCGGCCTGAAGCCGGTGGCCTGCGAAAGCGTCGGCGGCTACATCTTCATCTGCCTGGCGAAAGATCCGGCCGACTTCGGGCCGATGCGCGCCATGATCGAACCCTATCTCCTGCCGCACCGGTTGAGCGAGGCGAAGGTCGCGTTCGAATCGACGATCGTCGAAAAGGGCAACTGGAAGCTGGTCTGGGAAAACAACCGCGAATGCTACCATTGCGCCGGCAACCATCCCGAACTGTGCAAGACATTCCCGGAAGCGCCGACGGTGACAGGTGTACAGGGCGCCGACAGCGATCCGGAAATGCTTGCGCATTGGGCGAAATGCGAGGCGGCGGGCCTGCCGAGCCGGTTCCGGATCGATCCGGCCGGGCAATACCGCGCGACACGCGCACCACTGCTGCGTGACGCCATCAGCTACACGATGAGCGGCAGGCGCGCGGTTACGAAAAACCTGTCGGCCAGCGTCGCCGCCGACCGCATCGGCACCTTGATGCACTACCACTACCCCACGACCTGGAACCACATCCTCATCGATCACGCCGTCACCTTCCGTGTCCTGCCAATCAGCGCCACCGAGACCGCGGTGACGACGAAATGGCTGGTCCACAAGGACGCAGTTGAAGGCGTCGACTATGATCTGGCCGAGCTCACCCATGTCTGGACCGAGACCAACGATCAGGACCGCCGCATCGTCGAGGAAAACGCGCTCGGCATCCTGTCGCCCGCATACGAGCCCGGTCCCTATTCCGAGCTGCATGAGGGCGGCGTCATCCAGTTCGTCGAGTGGTACGCCTCGTTCATCGGTCCGCGCCTTGCCGAAGGCGGTCGCCCGGCGCTGCGCAACGTCGCCTGAAGGATGGAGAGATGAACGCGATGACGGATCTAGGACTCTATCGCCATCTCGACGAGATGGCGCCATGGAACGACAGGCTGCAGGTGCTGGAGGTGATCGGCGTCAGCGATGAGGCGCCGCAGGTGAAGACCTTCACCTTCCGCTCCGACAACCAGACCTGGTTCCGTTACAAACCCGGGCAGTTCGTGACGCTGGAATTGCCGACGGCCGACGGGCCGCTGATGCGCACCTACACGCTCTCGTCCTCGCCGTCGCGGCCATTCTCGATCGCGGTGACGGTGAAAGCGCAGGCCGGCAGCGTCGGGACGCGCTGGATGTTCGACAATCTGAAACCCGGCGTCCATGTGAAGGCCTACGGGCCGGCCGGCGACTTCTCGCTGCACAGCCATCCCGCGGCCAAATATCTGTTCATCTCGGCCGGATCCGGCGTCACGCCGATGATGTCGATGCTGCGCTGGCTGAACGACTGCGCGCCCTGGACCGATGTCGGCTTCGTCAACTGCGCGCGCCGGCCGGAAGAGATCATCTTCCGCAAGGAGCTCGAACTGCTCGGCAGCCGCATGCCGGGACTGTCGCTCGGCTTCATGATCGAGGAACGGTCGAGCCGCGAGGGCTGGTTCGGCCATATGGGCCGCATCGACGCGATCCGGCTGCCGCTGCTGGCACCCGATTTCCGCGAGCGCGAGATCTTCTGCTGCGGCCCCGACCCTTTCATGCGGGCGGTGCGGCAGATGCTGGACGCAGCAGGATTCGAGATGAGCCGCTACCATCAGGAGAGCTTCGCGGCGCCGGCCGTGGAAGAGGTCCCGGCGCCGTTCGCGATGCCGGCCGGCGACGGCGCCGCGCCATCCGCCGAGACGGTGACGCCGGTCCGTTTTTCGCTTTCAGACGTCGATGCGGAATGCGTCGCCGGACAGACGGTGCTGCAGACGGCGCGTGCCTCGGGTGTCAGGATCCCAGCGGCCTGCGAGTTCGGTCTCTGCGGAACCTGCAAGGTGAAGAAGGTCTCGGGCGAAGTCTCGATGAGCCACAATGGCGGCATTCTCGATCACGAGATCGACGACGGCTATATCCTGGCCTGCTGTTCGAGGCCGTTGTCGGCGCTGGACATCGAAGCCTGAAGGCTTGCCGGTCGAGGCGAGGAGCGTTGCGCGATCACCCTCGCCGGCAGCCGCCTTGTCCTGCCGCCAGGAATTGGGGGCCCATCTCCCGACGAAATCCCGCCTGGCGACCGGCGTTCCAGAGCGTTTCGCGGAAGCGATGAAACCCTCCACCTCCTTGTGTTGACGGCATTCCGGGCGAATGGCCGGGCGGGCGCCGAGTCGCCTGAGTTTGCTCTAAACGCCGTAGCGCTCGGTGCGGATGAGGCTGGCCTGAACGCCGGCATCGATCAGCGCCTGGGCGGCGGCCGACACGAAGGCGTTCGAGCCGCAGACAAAGGCGAGCTTCGGCGGGCCGGAGATCCGCGACAGCACCCGCGTCACCATCGCGGCATCGATGCGCCGGGAATAATCCGCCGGGCGCCTGGCCGGCTCGCGGGTCAACGTCAGCACCAGATCGAACCCGTCGCGGCGATCGTCGAGCCCGATCAGCTCGTCGCGGAAAATCACCTCGTCCCAGATCCGCGCCGAAAACACCAGGGCTACCTTCTCGGTCGATTCTCGCAAGGTGCGATGGCGTACCATCGCCATCAGCGGCACCACGCCTGAGCCTCCGCCAACCAGAAGGATGGGACCGCCATCGCTGTCCTGCCAAATGAAATGGCCACCCAGCGGTCCGCGCAGCTCGATCTCGTCGCCGACGGCCGCCACGTCATGAAAGAAGGGCGAAACCTCGCCGTCGTCGAGCCGCTCGATCGCAAGCTCGATGCCCGCGTCCGGCGCGGAGGCGATGGAATAGGAACGGCGCGCCTGATAGCCGTCCGGCGCCGTCAGCCTGATGTCGACATGCTGCCCCGCAATATGGCTGAACGGCCGCGAGGGCTGGAGCCAGAAGCTGGTCACACGCGGGGTGCGCTTTTCGATGCGGATGATGCTCGCCGTCTGCCAAGGCGATTGCGGCGATGTCTCGGCGTTCATCGATTGCGGCTCATGGACGCTCCTCACGGGTCACTCGAATAGCGCTGCTCGCGCCAGGGATCGCCATACATGTGGTAACCGCGCAGTTCCCAGAAGCCAGGTTCATCGCGCTCGGTGAACTGCAGACCGTTCACCCATTTGGCCGACTTCCAGAAATAGAGATGCGGCACCAAAAGCCGCGCCGGCCCGCCATGATCGGGCGTTATCGGCTTGCCCTCATAAAGCAGCGCCACCATCGCCTTGCCGCTGACGAGGTCCTTGGTCGGCACGTTTGTGGAATAGCCATCGAAGGACAGCGCCAGTGTGTAGGCGGTTGGCGGCTCGATGCCGGCGTCGGCAAGGATGTCGTCGATCATCACACCTTGCCATGGCGTGTTGAACTTGGTCCAGGCCGTGACGCAATGGATGTCGCGCGTCATCTTGCTTTGCGGCAGGGCGTTGAACTCGGCCCAGTTCCATTTCTTGATCGGCCTCGGCCCCTGCTTGAGCGTGAAGGACCAGTCCTCCGCGCGCACTCGTGGCGTCGGCCCTGCCGAGAGAACCGGGAAACCCTGTTCCAGATACTGGCCGGGCGGCATGCGCGCATCAGTGTCGGAAGGAGGTCGCCGCCCGGAAAAGAAGCCGCGTGTCGCCATCGATGAATCCCTTGCGCCGGTTCGTCCGATCGCCGGGAGTGTTCTCGAAGACGCCTCGAGGGGCAACAGAAATCTTGGGGGTAGAGAGCCCGCCGGAGAGGCCGGCGAGCCCTGTCCGGCCCTTTCTCAGCCGGCGGCGAACGGCACCGCGACGAAGATCTGCGCGTCACCGCGATCGATCAGCAAGAGCACCGACTTCTTGCCGGACTTGCCGGCCTCGGCGATTGCCTGGTTGGCCTGCCTGGCCGTCCTTACCGGCACCTGGTCGACGCCGACAATGACATCGCCGGGCTGGATGCCGGCGGCCGAAGCCGCCTTGTCCGGATTGACCCGCTCGACCACCGCCCCGTGCTGGTTGTCGGCGAGGTTGAGCTGGTCGCGGATATCGGGCGTGAGGTCGGTCAGGCCGAGGCCGAGCGATGGAACGCGCTGGCCGGTCGACGGACTGGCGCCTTCGTTGCCGTTTGATGCGGTCTTCTGATCATCGGCGTTGCGGCCGACGTCTGCCGAGATCTGCATCATCTTGCCCTTGCGCCAGACATCGAGCGTTTCCTTGGCGCCCGGGGACACGTCGGCGACGGCGCGCGACAGGTCCTTCGGATCCTTGATCTGTTCGCCGGCGAAGCCGGTGATGACATCGCCGGTTTCGATCCCGGCCTTGGCGGCAGGTGAGCCTGGAGTGACCGCCGAGACCAGCGCTCCGCCCGCATGGTCCAGGCCTATGGCGCTGGCTACATCCTGCGTGACCGGCTGGATCTGAACGCCGAGATAGCCGTATTCGATGTCGCCGCCCTTCATCAGCTTGGCGACGACCTTCTGCGCCTGATCGGACGGAATGGCAAAACCGACGCCGACACTGCCGCCGTTCGGCGAATAGATGGCGGTGTTGATGCCGATGACGTTGCCGTTGACGTCGACCAGCGGGCCGCCGGAGTTGCCGTGGTTGATAGGCGCGTCGATCTGGATGAAGTCGTCGAACGGCCCGCTGTGCAGGTCGCGGCCGCGCGCCGAGACGATGCCGGCGGTGACCGTGGTGCCGATGCCGAACGGATTGCCGATCGCCAGCACCTGGTCGCCGGTCATCAGCTTGTTGGAATCACCCCATTTGACCGTCGGCAGAGGCTTGTCGGCCTTGATCTTGAGCACCGCCAGATCGTTCTTGGCGTCGTGGCCGACGAGCTTGGCGGGAAGCTCCGTGCCGTCGTCGAGCGTTACCTTGATCGAGCTGGCGCCGTCGATCACATGGTTGTTGGTGACTATGGTACCATCTGCACCGACGATGAAGCCGGAGCCAAGCGCCTCGGCGCGCTGACCCTGCTGCTGCGGCGGCGCCTTCGGCATCGGCATGCCCTGGTCACCGAAAAACTGCTGGAAGAACTGATCGAAAGGCGCGTTGCCGCCGAAGGGCGAACCTTCGCCCATCGTCTCGGGCTGCGCCTTCATGACGGTGGTGACGGTGACAACAGCCGGCTTGGTCACGGCGATGATCGGCGCGAAGGAACCGTTCGGGGCCGTGATGCCGGCCACGGGCGTCTGGGTGGTGGCGGCTACGGTGCTGAGGCCCGCATTGCTCTGGGCAAAGGAGACGACGACGGGAGAGATGATCAGCGCGGCGCCCAGCAGGGCGGCGACGCGATGTCTGCGAAGAATGCTTGATGGTGACATGGTCGTTCTGTCCGGGCGAGTGGTTGATCCAGCGCCGCAGGCGCTTTTAGAGGAGCGCCCGTCGACGTGTCGGCGACCGGGAAATGCCCGCCTCGCCGCGCATGGCAGCCGGCCGGATCGACGATCAAGATTTAGGACGCGGAATGGCCCGAATCAGGGCCTTTGGGTGACCTTACAAAGATTTAATTCAGAGGCCGCTCACGAACCGTTCCCGCCGGCGCAGATAGGACAAGGCAATTTCGCGCATTCTGGCGCGGTCGAAACTTGGGCCGTGGCCGCCATGGCCCATGCGGATCGGCAGGTCGAGCAGGCGCTGCATGGTGCGGCAATAGGCGGTGCGGTCCGAATCCGGCAGATCGTCGATCAGCATACCGTCATAGATGGCGTCGCCGGCGAAGAAGAGGCCATCGGCTTCGTCGAAGAGCGCGATGGAATCCGGCGAATGTCCGGGCAGGTGCAGCACACGGAATTTCCTGTCGCCGAGATCGACGATATCACCCTCGTCGAGCGCGCGTGTCAGCGGCGCCGAGGGGATACGGTAATCGGAAGCCTTCCAGCCCAGCTCAGGCAGCTTCGAGACGGCGCCGTCGAGATTGTGGAACATGTAGGCGTAGGTGACGGCGTCATCCATCGCGTCGAACCCCGCCGCGCTCATCCTCGGCCCCAGGCGCAGCGGGAATTCGTGCAGCGAGCCTACATGGTCGAGATGGATGTGCGTGGCGACGACGATCAGCGGCTTGCCGGCCGGCGTGTCGATCTCAGGCGCCAGCGGGCGTATGCCCATGCCGGTATCGACCAGAAGATCGGCGTCACGGCCCTTCAGATGCCAGATGTTGGCGCGAACGAAATCATGCACGAAAGGCTCGGTCAGCATCGTCGTGCCGGCGTCGACTTTCGTCTTGCCGAACCACTCACCCACCACGAGCCCGCCCATCAGACGAACGGCTTCCCTATCTTGTATTTTTCAGGCACCAGCCGCTTGAGATAGGCCATGCCGGCTTGCGAAAGCTGGTTCGCGTCCGGCTGCATGAAATCGTCGGGCATATGGCGCGTCTTGCCGGCCACCGCCTTCAGCGGCACCTTCTTCAGCACGGTCTTCGACCCGTCATACTGGATCGCGACCGAGCCGCCGCCCTCGCCGGCGACGGAGACCGCGAAGGCCCCCGCCTCAAAGGCTTCCCGGGCGTCGACGGCGCTGATGGCGCCGACATAGCCGCGCGGCATGTAGCCCAACGCGTCCACCCGCGCGCGCTTGCCGGGCAGACCTTCGGCGAGCGCGTGTTCGAGTGCCGCCGTCAGGTCGCTGCCCGACAGTTTCACGTTGCCGTGCTGGTCGCGTTCGAGCTTCTCCGGCGGCACCAGGCTTTCGACCAGCGCCTTGCCGTCGGCGGTGCTGACGCCTTCCGAGACGGCGACAATGCAGCGCTTATGGCGGTCCAGCTTTTCGCGCACTTCATCGATGAACCGCTTCGCCGAGAAGGCGCGCTCCGGCACATAGACCAGATGCGGGCCGCTGTCGGGATCGAGTTGCCACGCGGCCGCGGCGGCGGTGAGGAAGCCCGCATGCCGGCCCATGACGATGCCGACATAGATGCCGGGCAGGGCGCGGAAATCGAGATCGACGGAGAGGAAGGCACCGGCGACGAATTCGGCCGCCGAGATGAAACCCGGCGTGTGGTCGTTCTCCTCGAGATCGTTGTCGATGGTCTTCGGCGCATGCACGAAGGCGATCGAGCCGCCGGCGGCATCGGTCAGTATCTGCTGCGTGCCCGACGTGTCGTTGCCGCCGATATAGATGAAGGCGTCGGCGCCTACCTTTTTCAGGCCGTTGAGGATGACCTCGCAATAGGCGGCGTCCGGCTTGTCGCGGGTCGAGCCAAGGGCGGCGCTCGGCGTGCCCGCGATCAGCCGCAGCCTGTCCTCGGGGACGGCGGATAGATCGACATAGTTGCCGTCGCGGATGCCGCGCACGCCATGGATCGAGCCCAGCACCTTGGCGCCGGGATGACGCTTGCGGATTTCCAGCGTCGCGCCGACAACCGTCTGGTTGATGACGGCAGTCGGGCCGCCGCCCTGCGCGATGACGAAGGTTCCAGCCATGCCTTTTTCTCCCCGGAGCGAAGGTTTTCAGGGCACCTTCGCCTGTCTTGCGGCGTCGTGCAACGGGAGATGCAGTTAAGGATCAGACCACGACGACCGGGTTCTTCTTGGAAACGCGGCTGTAGAGGTCGATGATGTCCTGGTTGATCAGCCGCACGCAGCCCGACGACATCGCCTGGCCGATGCTCCACCATTCGGGCGAACCGTGGATGCGGTAGCCCGTGTCCTTGCCGTTCTGGTAGATGTAGAGCGCGCGGGCCCCCAGCGGGTTGGTGAGGCCGCCGGGCTGGCCGCCCTGCCATTTCACCAGTTCCGGCTTGCGCTGGATCATTTCCGGCGGCGGCGTCCATACCGGCCATTCGCGGCCGTACTGGATGTTGGCGCGGCCCGACCATCGGAAACCGTCCTTGCCGATGCCGACGCCGTAGCGGATGGCGTCGCCGCCCGGCTGCACCAGATAGAGCATGCGCTCCTGCAGATGCACGACGATTGTGCCGGGCGCCTCGCCGGTCTTGTCGACGACGATCTGGCGGCGGAACTGCGGCTTGACTTTCTGCCAAGGCACGGCCGGCACCTCGAAACCGCCATCGGTGAGCGAAGCGTACATGACGTCGGGGCCGGTGATGTTCTTGTCGACGCTGATCGCCGGGCGCATCGGGGGCACGGAACCGGTAACGGTGTTGTCGAGCTGCGTCCGTGGCAGGTCGAGCGTGTCGGTGGTGCTGCAACCGGCAAAGCCGAGCAGCGCCATGGCGCCGGCGCCCGAAAGCACGGCGCGGCGGGAAAGTTGAATTTCGGTATCGATTGCGGCGCCGTTGGAAGGCGGCGTCAAACTTTGCGGCAACTCGCGCATGCACCAAACCCTACGCTGCCGGCGGAAGCACGGTCCGGCCGGATCGCAGGCATTTTCGCCACTCATGGTTGAAAAAGGGTGAAAGCGAGCGGACCGGGCTTAACCCTAACGGATCGTTGCGGCGGTCGATGGCCCCGCGGCGCGGGCGCCGTGGATTTTTCCAACAGGCCCTTTACATTCGCGGCGACCCCAGGATTTATCCTTTTCTTTGCGCTCAAGGAGCAGGGAAATGTCCTTCGAAAACTGGGCCGCCTTCGCCGCCGCCTCTTCCATCCTTCTCGTCATTCCGGGCCCGACGATCCTGCTGGTCGTCTCCTACGCGCTGGGACAGGGCTGGCGCACGGCGCTGCCGATGGCAGCGGGCGTGGCGCTTGGCGACTTCACCGCCATGACGCTGTCGATGCTCGGCATCGGCGCGCTGCTCGCGGCTTCGGCCACCGTATTCACCGTGCTCAAGGTGATCGGTGCCGGCTACCTGATCTATCTCGGCATAAAACTGTTCCGCGCCGGCGGCGCGCTGAAGGCCGAGCCGCGCACCGACGCCGTCTCGGCGGCAAGGATGATGGCGCATGCCTGGCTGGTGACGGCGCTGAACCCCAAGAGCATCACCTTCTTCGTCGCCTTCCTGCCGCAGTTCCTCGACCGACATGCCGACTTCTGGCCGCAGATGCTGATCTTCGAGACGACCTTCCTGACGCTCGCCTTCCTCAACGCCTTCGGTTACGCGCTGATCGCGTCCAGGGCCCGCGCGATCGTGCGCAACCCGAAGGCGATCCGTATCTTCAACCGCACCGGCGGCACGCTGCTGGTCGGCGCCGGCATCGCCACGGTGGCGATGCGGTCAGGCAGCTAGGCCCAGGGACAAGGCGAGGCACTGCGAGGCCATGTGTGCGCCGTTGGCGGGTTGGTTCGGGATGCTCTAGGATCGCTTCAGGATCGCATCCCGAGCGCAAAAGCCGCCCGATAGCGAGGACAGCATGTTGAAGGACGCATTCGGCCTCATTTATTCCGGAGCGACCGAGGCCGGTTTCTCGTCCTACGCCCGCGCCGTGCATGAACTGCAATGCTTCATCGGCGATCCGGTCGGATCGATCGACCGAGCCATTGGAGACGACCCGGCCTTCGTCATGGGGCATGTCTTCAGGGGTTACCTGTTCGGCCTCGCCACCGAGCGGGAGGCGACGGCGGTCGCCCGGTCGAGCCACCAAGCGGCGCTTCCCCTTGCCGCCACGCCTCGCGAAAAGGCCCATGTGGCGGCGCTTGGCCACCTGGTCCAAGGGCAATGGCATGAAGCCTCCCGCATCCTCGAGGATATCGCGATCGACAGCCCGCGCGATGCGCTGGCGCTGCAGGTCGGGCACCAGATCGATTTCTTCACCGGCAACGCGCGCATGCTGCGCGACCGTATCGGCCGGGCGCTGCCGGCCTGGGAAAAAGGCATGCCGGGATACCACGCCATCCTCGGCATGCAGGCCTTCGGGCTGGAGGAGATGGGCGACTATGCGCGCGCCGAGTCCTTCGGCCGAGAGGCTGTCGGGATCGAGCCGCGCGACGGCTGGGCACAACATGCGGTCGCGCATGTCATGGAGATGCAGAGCCGGCAAAGGGACGGCATCGCCTGGATGAGCACCAATCCGGAGGCGTGGTCGCGGGAGAGTTTTCTCCAGGTCCACAATTGGTGGCACCTGGCGTTGTTCCACTACGATCTCGGCGAGGTCGACGAAGTGCTCAGGCTCTATGACGGACCGATCTATGGAGCGCGCTCGACACTGGCGCTCAACATGGTCGACGCCTCGGCGATCCTGTGGCGTCTCCATCTGGGCGGCATCGATGTGGGCGACCGCTGGGCGGCACTCGCCACCAACTGGATGCCGAAAGGCGCCGGCAATTACGCCTTCAACGACGCACATGCCATGATGGCCTTTGTCGGCGCCGGGCTGGAAGCGCCGGCGCGGATCTTGCTGGAAACGCAGCGCGAGGCGATGCGCGGGAATGACGACAACGCCGCCTTCACCCGCGATGTCGGCCACCCGCTCACATGCGCGATCAAGGCCTTCGGCGAAGACGACTATGACGAGGCCGTGCGCCTGATCCGACCGATCCGCTCGATTGCCCACCGTTTCGGCGGCAGCCATGCGCAGCGCGACGTGATCGACCTGACGCTGATCGAGGCCGCTTTGCGCGCCGGCGACACGGCGCTTGCGCGCGCCCTGACGGCCGAACGCCAGCTAGCCCGGCCGGACAGCCCGCTATCGACGCTGCTCTCGTTGCGGGCGTCCGATTTGTCTGAGAATTGACCCGAAGCGCATCTTGTCTTAAAAACTGGCCAAGCCAGATTTTTTCGAGATCCGAAAAAATTAAAGGCAATGGGAGGAAATAATGTTTCTCGGCCTCGACCTGGGTACCTCAGGCGTCAAGGCGCTGCTGATCGACGACGGCCAGAAGGTCATCGGCGCCGGCCACGGCTCGCTCGACGTTTCGCGTCCGCATCCCGGCTGGTCGGAGCAGGACCCGGCGCAGTGGATACAGGCCTGCGAGACGGCGCTCGCCGAGCTGAAGGCTTCCCATCCGGGAGAGCTGGCCGCCGTCAAGGGCATCGGCCTTTCCGGCCAGATGCATGGCGCCACCCTGCTCGATGCCTCGGACAAGGTGCTGCGTCCCTGCATCCTGTGGAACGACACGCGCAGCCATGCCGAGGCTGCGGCGCTCGACGCCGATGCGCGCTTTCGCAAGCTCACCGGCAACATCGTCTTCCCGGGCTTCACCGCGCCGAAGCTCGCCTGGGTGAAGAACAACGAGCCGGCGATCTTCGCCAAGGTGGCCAAGGTGCTGCTGCCCAAGGACTATCTGCGCCTCTGGCTGACCGGCGAGCATATTTCCGAGATGTCGGATTCGGCCGGCACCTCATGGCTCGACGTCGGCAAGCGCCGCTGGGCGCCCGAGTTGCTGGCGGCGACGTCGCTCGACGAAAAACAGATGCCGTCGCTCACCGAAGGCACGACCAAGGCCGGCGCCCTGCGCGGTGAGCTCGCCTCGAAATGGGGCATTGCGGCGGGCATCGCGGTTGCCGGCGGCGCCGGCGACAATGCGGCCTCCGCCTGCGGCATGGGCACGGTCGGCGCCGGCCAGGCTTTCGTGTCGCTCGGCACGTCGGGCGTTCTGTTTGCGGCGAACGCCTCCTATTTGCCCAACCCGGAAAGCGCGGTGCACACATTCTGCCATGCGCTGCCCGGCACCTGGCACCAGATGGGCGTCATCCTGTCCGCCACCGATTCGCTCAACTGGCTGTCGGAAATCACCGGAAAGAGCGCCGGCGACCTGACCGGCGAGCTAGGCGACAAACTCAAGGCGCCGACGGGCGTATCTTTCCTGCCCTATCTTTCAGGCGAGCGCACGCCGCACAATGATTCCGCCATCCGCGGCTCCTTCACCGGGCTTGGGCACGAGTCTGGCCGGCCGGTGTTGACGCAGGCTGTGCTCGAGGGCGTCGCCTTCGCCTTCCGCGACAGCCTGGAGGCGCTGAAGACGGCCGGCACGACACTGACGCGAGTGACCGCGATCGGCGGCGGCTCGCGTTCACGCTATTGGCTGAAGGCGATCGCCACCGCGCTGCAGATGCCGGTCGATATTCCCGCCGACGGCGATTTCGGCGCTGCCTTTGGGGCCGCGCGGCTCGGCCTGATTGCGGCGACGGGCACCGATCCGCTTGCCGTATGCACCGCGCCGGCAACCGATGCGACGATCGAGCCGGACGCCGGGCTGAGCGGCGCCTTTGCCGATGCCTACCAGCGCTATCGGGCGCTCTATCCGGCGATCAGGGCTGTAACCGCGTGAGCCGGCTCGAGGCGCTCGCCTCTGCCCTGCCGGGCATCTCCCCCACGAGGGGGGAGATTGGCAGCTTCAGCGCCTCACTGCGCCGGCACCTTGTCGAGGAAGCCGGTCACGCTCTTGAGGCGGCCGTCCTCGATGACGCCGATGTCGGTGCCTTCGATGACGGACTCCGTGCCTTCGGGCCCCAGGTTCCACGAGAAGCGGATGCGGTCGGCGAAACCATCCGGCTCGCCTTTCAGCGAGAAGCGAAAGCCGGCGAAGCGCTGCTGCACACCGTCGATAAGTGCTGCGACGCCGTCATGGCCGTCGCCCTGCATGACCGGGTCGCGATAGCTGACGTCGCTGGTGAACGCCGCTTCGAGCAGCGCGTTGCGGCGGGTCGCGTCGCTCTCGTTCCAGGCGGCGATGTAGTTGCGGGCGATCGTGTTGAGGTCCGTCATGGTGTTCATCCTTCGTTGGATCGTTTCGACATGACCCTTTTCACGCCGCATGGAAGCGAAACCAATTACGCCTGAGGTAATCGGGCAAAGGCACTTGGAGAGGAAGGAAACCATGAGCAGCGGATTTTTCGGCGACATCAAGAAGATCAAATATGAGGGACCGGATTCGACCAATCCCTTGGCCTACCGCTATTACAATCCGGACGAGATGGTGGCCGGCAAGCGGCTGGAAGACCATCTGCGCTTCGCCGTCGCCTATTGGCATTCCTTCGCCTGGCCGGGCGGCGACCCGTTCGGTGGTCAGACCTTCGACCGGCCCTGGTTCGCCAAACCGGGCGGCGTCGACACGATGGAACTGGCCAAGCTCAAGGCCGACGTCGCCTTCGAGATGTTCTCGTTGCTCGGCGCGCCCTATTTCTGCTTCCACGACGCCGACGTCCGCCCCGAGGGCAAGGACTTTTCCGAGAGCGCCGCGCGTCTCGACGAGATCACCGACTATTTCGCAACCAAGATGAAGCAGACCGGCGTCAAGTTGCTGTGGGGCACGGCGAACCTCTTCTCGCATCGCCGATTCATGGCGGGCGCGGCCACCAATCCCGACCCGGACGTGTTCGCCTATGCGGCGGCGACGGTGAAGAAATGCATCGACGTCACCAAGAAGCTCAAGGGCGAGAATTATGTGCTGTGGGGTGGGCGCGAGGGCTATGAGACGCTGCTCAACACCGACCTCGCCCGCGAGCAGGAGCAGGCCGGCCGCTTCCTCAACCTCGTCGTCGACTACAAGCACAGAATCGGCTTCAAGGGCACGATCCTGATCGAGCCGAAGCCGCAGGAGCCGACCAAGCACCAGTACGACTACGACGTCGCAACGGTTTACGGCTTCCTGAAACGCTTCGGGCTGGAGAAGGAAGTGAAGCTCAACATCGAGCAGGGCCACGCAATCCTCGCCGGCCATTCCTTCGAGCACGAGCTGGCTCTGGCCAATGCGCTCGGCATCTTCGGTTCGATCGACATGAACCGTAACGACTACCAGTCGGGCTGGGACACCGACCAGTTCCCCAACAACGTCCCGGAAATGGCCTTGGCCTATTACCAGGTGCTGCAGGGCGGCGGCTTCAAGACCGGCGGCACCAATTTCGACGCCAAGCTGAGGCGCCAGTCGCTCGACCCGGACGATCTGCTGATCGGCCATATCGGCGGCATGGATGCCTGCGCGCGCGGCCTGAAGGCGGCGGCGAAGATGATCGAGGACAAGGCGCTGTCGGCCCCGCTCGCCGAACGCTATGCCGGCTGGAACTCCGCCGAAGGCAAGGCGATGCTGTCGGGCAAGCGCACGCTGGAGGAGATCGCCGAACGCGTGGTGAAGAAGAAGATCGAGCCGCAGCCGCGCTCCGGGCGGCAGGAACTGCTCGAAAACATCGTCAACAGGTATGTCTAAAGAACGGCAGGCCGCCCCGCGCCCGAGCAATCGGGACGCGGGGCAGGCCTGAAATTGCATTCGCGGGGGCGGAATCACGCGACAAAACTTTGCCTCGCCCCGCCCCTCAATCACCTCGTTCTTGCCTTCAAACAGCCGTCACGGAACTCGTATAAAGATGCCTCCTGTGGCGGGTGAAGAAGAAGGAGGCGAACCGATATGCAGCACGAACGCGAAATCGACGCCCTGCTCTCGTCCGGCGAGACCGGATCGATCATCGACCGGCTGATGGCATTGCCGCGGCCGACGGACGACGTGAAGACCGAATGGGATCGCGCCGTCAGCAACCGCTTCGAAATCCGTCTGGCGAGGCAGATGCGCTCGCAGATGGACGGTTCCAGCGAGCGGCAGACCGCCGCTTGAGCGAGCAGCAGGCTGCCGCTTAGCGAGCGGCAGATGCCGCTTAATCGAAGCGCGCCTGACGTCCTACCCTCGGCGAAGCCTGACCGGCGCCTCGCCGAAAGCTCTTGAAAATGCCCTGGAGAATGCCGCTGCGGATGAAAAGCCCGTACGCCCGGCAATATCGGCCATGGCGATGCGCGTGTCGACCACCAGGCGGCGGGCGGCGCTGAGGCGCAGCCTCAGATAATAGGCGCCCGGGGTCTCGCCGATCGATTTGCGGAATATGCTTTCGAGCGTCCGCGCGGTGACGCCGGCGCGCCTGGCCAACGCATCAATGGTGAGAGGCTCATCGACATGCGCTTCCATCAGCCGGATCGCCTGGGCAAGCCGCGGATCATAGCCGTCGAGCCGGCCCAATGACACCAGCGGCTGCGCGTCGGTCGCGGCGCGCGCCTGGTCGTAGATGAAGACGCTGGCGACATCGAGCGCGGCGGCCATGCCGAGCCTTGTGCGGACCAAATGCAGCATCAGGTCGAAGGTCGGCGAGGCGCCGCCGGAGGTGAAGACCGGCCCGTCGATGACATAGCGATCCGGCCGCACGTCGACGCCCGGAAAGGCAGCGGAAAAATCCTCCATGTCCTCCCAGTGTGTGGTGGCGCTGCGGCCCTCGAGCAGGCCGGCGCGCGCCACCAGCCAGGTGCCGGCCTCGACCCCGCCGCAGGCGCGGGCCGCGCGCGCCGCCCTGCGCAGGCCCGCGAGCAGCGCCGACGTGGCGTAGTTCTGCGTGCCGAAGCCGGCGACGACCACCAGC
>Ga0315336_1004549_pt1 | contig 16269 bp, 13 predicted proteins | sample ASW5metaG_FD_204512 | JGI IMG/M metagenome (GOLD analysis project Ga0315336, IMG submission 204512) | Ammonia-oxidizing marine archaeal communities from Monterey Bay, California, United States - ASW #5 | ecosystem: Environmental > Aquatic > Marine > Intertidal zone | place: USA: California...
CTGGCCCCGCCCTCCGGGTCTTCCAGGCTGGCCCGCACTCGTTGTTGCGCTTTTTCGATGGATGGACATACACCTTCAAAAGCGCGCCTAGATTGCAAACCAGCCTGAAAGACTGAGTATGCAAGGAGTTATTCAGAGGCTCCTTGACCTCGCACCGTTCAGGGCAACGCCAAGTAATTCCTTGCTAAAAGTGATAAGCTATTTTAGAGATAAAACATTTAGAAGTCAAAGTAACTGCCGGCGGGAACCCGCCAAAACCGCGCCACTCTACGTCTTCTCTGGCCTGCGCGGGGTTTGCCTCAAGCCCTGTCATGGGCCGAAACCCCTCCCTTAGTTGAATCAATATTGCGCGCTGGGCAAAACCGTTCCCGGGGTTGAGCTGTCCTGGCCAATGTGGCCACAGTGGTGGCGCATGGCAGGGCTTAATGCGACCATACCCTGGGCCTGAAGCGACCGCTTCGTGGGCCGTTTTTGAACGTAAGTCGACAGATTGAGGATAGAGTCTTGCAGACAATGCGACTTGCGCGCCTGGCTTTGCTGGGGGTGTTGTTTATGGGCCTGGCGCCCACGGTAATGGCGGAACCCGATGAGGCTCCCCGCCAGGAAGCTGAAAGCGAAATCGAAAAGGGGCCGGTGATTTCCCAGTTTCGGGAAAACTGGATCCTTGGCGAGCTGCGTAACCTCCGTCAGGACATGATGGAGTACCGTAACCAGATGAACCTGCTGGTCACCGACCGGGAGCTGGAAGTGGCGGACAAGGCCATGGGCTACGCCACCAATACGGTGACCTACTTCTTCTATCTGATTGCCGGCGCCGCCTCCATTCTGGCCCTGGTGGGCTGGTCCACCATCCGTGACTTGAAAGACAACGTGCGAGTCTACGCGGAAAAGGAAATGGCCCGCCTGACCAGTGAGTACGAGGCGCGCCTGGCGGACCTGGAACGGGAGCTGCGCAAGAAGTCCCTGACCATCGCCGAAAACCAGGAAGAGATCGAGCGTACCAACGAGATCCACAGCCTCTGGCTCAAGGCCACCAAGGAGCCCAGTGCCCAGGCCAAGATCGAGCTCTATGACCGGATTCTGGAGCTGCGCCCGGACGACCCGGAAGCCCTGGCCTGGAAGGCGGATGCGGCCCTGGAGCTGGGCGAGCAGCGCTGGGCCCTGAGCCTGTGCGACCGGGTACTGGAAGTGGATGAAGAGAACTCCCATGCCCTATACCAGCGCGCCTGCGCCTGGGCCGGGCTGGGCGAAATCGATAATGCCCTCACCGACCTGGAGGCTGCCATCCAGACCTCGGAAACCCTGCGTCGCCACGCCCGTAGCGAAGAAATGTTCCGGCCGCTGCACGAGTTGGCCCGCTTCCAGGAACTGGTTGGAGTTACTGACGATAGCGGCCTGGCTGATTGATAGCCCGCTTCTGTCAATCCCATAGACAAAGCCGCGCCCGCAAATGGTCAATTTGCGGGATACTTTCTGCTAGACTTGCCCCCCTTGTCAGTCAGGGCGATGACGGCCGGGTTACCGTTTTGTTCACCCGGAGGGTCCTATCATGGCCCCTTGCACGCCCCTATGGAGAATCCCATGACACGTGAAACGGGTGCCGGTGGCACCAAACAGATGCCGGACGTTGCGTCCAATTCCATGGTGGATCACATCCATAGCACCCTGGATTGGGTCGGCATGAGCGAAATTCATCTGCCAGCCCGGGTCAGTGACACCCTGGCCGGCGAGCGCCCGGTGAGCACGTCCATTCAGGCCTATGTGAACCTGGCCAATCCGGACGCCAAGGGCATTCATATGTCCCGGCTGTTCCTGATGCTGGAAGAGACCTTCGGCGACCATTCGGTCAGTGCCGCGTCCATCGAGCAGCTGCTGCGTAATTTCCTGCAGACCCATGAAGGCCTCAGTACGCGTGGCTTTGTGCAGCTGGACTTTGAATACTCCATGCGTCGCCCGGCCCTGAAAAGCAGCTACTCCGGCTGGAAGAGCTATCCGGTGAGCATCAAGGGCACCCTGTGTGAAGAAGGCATGCGTATCGAGATGTACGTGGAAGTGCCATATTCCTCTACCTGCCCCTGTTCTGCAGCGCTGTCCCGCCAGCTGATTCAGGAACAGTTCCGCCGCGATTTTGCCGAAGGCAAAGTGGATGCGGATGCGGTGTTCGAATGGCTTGGTACCGAAGAGGGCATCCTGGCGACCCCACACAGCCAGCGCTCCGTGGCCCAGGTGCGGGTGTTGCTGGACCACACCGAAGGGGATGCCTTCCCGATCACCGCCTTGATCGATTCCATCGAGGGTTCCCTGAAAACGCCGGTGCAGACCGCCGTGAAACGGGTGGACGAGCAGGAATTTGCCCTGCTTAACGGTCAGAACCTGATGTTCTGCGAGGATGCGGCGCGCCGTCTCAAGCAGGCCTTGAACCCGCAGGGGTGCTACAAGGACTTCTGGCTGCGTGTGAACCACCTGGAAAGCCTGCATGCCCACAACGCGGTGGCGATCGTCACCAAAGAAGTGGACGGTGGCTACCTGCCGATTCCCTGATCCAATCAGGGAATTCTTTAAAGCCTCCTTCCTTAACGGGAAGGGGGCTTTTTTGTGGCTGCCGGGGCCTTCAGGTCCTTGTGGGAAGCGATGCTTGCATCGCGAAGGGCTGGCACCGTTAGCGTATTGATGGCTCCACCATTTCGACTTTTCCCCGTCCCCTTCGTTGCGCCCCCTCCCTTTGTGATTTGCGGCCACGGTGCTACCCGGTTGCTCAAGTTGTGATCAAATGCCGGGCCGGTCGTACCGATATCCGCTAGTTTGCATATCGGTACTGGCGTCCCATCCAGGCCGACAACAATAAAAACACGCTAGGCAGACCAGAAATGAGTGCGACTGATGCGTCCCGGCCCGCTGCGGGTCGGTTCTACCGGAAGGAACTGGTGGCATTGCTGGATCATTGTGTCCGGGTTCCGCTGACCCTGTTGCTGGCCCCGGCCGGGGCGGGCAAATCCACGCTGCTCAGCCAGTGGCAGAGCGGGGGCGAGTCCCGTGCGGTTGTGTCCCTGAACCTGCGCCCGGCGGATGATGATCCGGTGCGCTTCCTGCGCCGTTTTGCCGAACGCACCCGGGCAGTGGTGCCGGCCTTTGATACCTCCTGGTTCATGCCTTTTGACGTGGCTGAGTTGCCACCATCTTCCATTGCCGATGCCCTTTTTGATGCGCTGGAGCAGGTCCGCGAGCCCCTGTTTATTGTCTTTGATGACTTTCAGCATATCCGCAGCCCGGAAACCCTCAGCGTCATCAGCACCCTGCTGGATCAGCCACCGGCAGACGTCCATCTGATTATTGCCAGTCGTACCCAGCCGTCCTTTGATGTCAGTCGCCTGCGGCTGGACGATGCGGTGGTGGAGATCGGCGCTGCCGACCTGAAGATCCGTCGCGAGGAAGTTACCGCGCTCAATGAAGGCCTGGGTGGCACGGCCCTGGACGAGGACGAGCTGGCCCACCTGCTCACCATCACCGAAGGCTGGATGGCCGGGGTCAAGATTGCCCTGCTGGCGGCCATGCGCTCAGGGATGCAGACCCTGCAGGACTTTGATGCCAGCCAGCCGGAGTTGATGGAGTACTTCGGCCATGCGGTCTTGAAGGGCCTGCCCGATACCGCCCGCACCCTGTTCATGCAGAGCTCGCTACTGGACAGTTTCAATGCCGAGCTGTGCGACCAGGTGCTGCAAAGCGATCGCGCCGCCCGCCTGATCGAAGAGCTCACCTCCCGGGAGCTGTTTCTGATCCCGGTACCCGGCAAGCCCGGCTGGTATCGTTACCATGCATTGCTCAAGGATTTCCTGCGTGCCCGGGTGGCCATCGACATGCCCGACTGCATCGCGCCGATTCATCGCCGGGCCACCCGCTATTTCGTGCGTCAGCAGAATTTTCGTCAGGCGGTGTGGCATGCCAAGCGGGCCGGGGACGACAGCCTGTTCATTCACTGCCTGGAGCAGGCGTTCGATTACTGGCTGCGCGAAGGCTACACCGCCCATATTCTCGACTGGGCGGAAACTCTGCCCGATAGCGTGATTCTCAGTCGCGACGAGCTGTCCGCGCCCCTGATCAGCACCCTGACCCTGTCACGCCGTTTCTTTCGCGCCCGCTATTACCTGGATGCCTTGAAGGAGGCGACACGCACTGGCGAAGCTGCCTGGGGAAACCATGCCCGGGTGATCGATTTTCTGGAAATGCACCTGCAACTGTTTCAACACGACACCGACTTCATGGAAGGCGCCAATCTGTCGCTGCTGATGGAAAGTAGCGGGCACCGGGATATCCGCGCCTTCTCCCTGGCCATGGTGGCTTATTACCATTTGCAGCATGGCCGTCTGGAATCCGCACTGGCGTTTTCCTGTCAGGCCCGGGACGTGCTGCTGCGGCTGGGGCATCATTTCACCGCCGGTTACGCCGGGTTGATTACCGCCCTGGCCAATCACCAGCTTGGCCATATCGGTGAAGCGGTGGCCTTTATCAACGAGCATTTCCATGGCACATCCAGGGAGTGCCCCACCTGGTCCCTGTGGGCAACGGGGATGGTGGTGGTGTTGTACGACCAGAACCGGCTGGAAGAAGCCCAGCAACTGTGCGAAGACCTGTTGCCCATGGTGTCATCTGCCTCGGCAACGGAAGTGATTTCCACCGTCTACCTGACGCTGTCGCGGTTGCAACACTTGCAGGGCAAGCAGAAACCCTCGGAGCGCATGCTGGAAAAACTGCTCGGCATCTTGCAGCTGGGAAATTACCAACGCTTCGTCAACATGGCGGTGCTGGAAATGATGCGCCAGGCGTTCACGACCGGTCACTGGGCCCGACTGGATGCGGTAGCGGAACGCTTCGACCTGGCCGGCTGGGTGGCTGACAACGCCACGCGTACCCCGGCCACCTACAGCCAGAGCTGGGAACGCAAAGGGCTTGCCGCGGCCTACTGGCTGATCGCTAATGGCCGTCTTGCCGAAGCGGAAGCCGTGTTGCAGCGGCTGCTGGCGGTAGTGAAGGCGGCTGGCATCATGACTCGGGCCTCCATCATCGAGGCCAACCTGTTGGTGATCACCGGCAAGGGGCTTTCTGCCAGCGAGCAGGCCAAGCGGGTGGATGAACTGATCACCCGTTACGGTTTGCTCAACATCAACCGCTCCGTGTTTGACGAAGCGCCGGGGCTGGCCAGCCTGATGCAGGGGCTATGGGGCAGCGGTGCCCTGATGTTGCCGGATTTCTATACCCAGCTGTTCCCCACTGTGTTCGATGCGGCACCCGCCAACGATCCCCTGGCAGTGGACCCGGATTCGGTACTCACGCCGAAAGAACTGGAGATCTTCGAGCTGCTGCAGGGTGGCCTGAGCAATGCGGGCATCAGCGAAAAGACCGGCACCTCCATCACCACCACCAAGTGGCACCTGAAAAACATCTACAGCAAACTCGGCGTCTCCAGCCGCACCGAAGCCGTCCTGCGCGCCGCATCGAGATAGCCTTCCTAAACCCCACCTGTAGGAGCGCCGCTCCTACAGAGGCTCCTTAATCCTATCGTTGCAAACCATGACCCGGTTCGCGATTTCCGCTTACCCCCTCCCGCAGGAGGGGGTGGAGGGGTCGACCCCGTTGCTAGAGTCCGGGCGTTGTCATCCGACATACCCGAGAACAAAAGACGGAGGCTTATCATGGCTATGACCCCCTGGGTTACCTGGCCGGCCCTCACCAAATTCGGCACCCTGGGCGTTATGGGTGCGTTGCTGGTACTGGCCGGGCAGCGGGAAGACCTGCTCGAAAACAACATGTTCGACATGGAAAGCTGGGACGAAAAGAACGCCAGCATTGTCTGCGACGAACGCAGTCTCACCGCCCGTACCGAAGACGGCACCTGTAATATTCTCGACAATCCGGCGGAAGGCTCCGCCCACGCCAACTTCGGCCGTAACGTAGACCCGGCGTCGGTGTATGCGGAAAACGCCAGTGGCAACCTGCTGACCCCCAACCCCCGGGAAGTCAGTAACCTGATCATGTCCCGTGGCGGTGATTTCAAGCCTGCCACCACCCTGAATTTTATCGCCACCTCCTGGATTCAGTTCATGGTGCACGACTGGTTCGACCATGGTCCGCGCACCGAGGCCAACCCGATTGAATTCCCGCTGCCGCCGGGCGATGTGCTGGGCGATGGCACCATGTCCGTGCAGCGTACCCGCCCGGACCCGGATGTCAGCGGCGATGAATCCATCGTCACCTACGAGAACATCAACACCCACTGGTGGGATGGCTCGCAGCTCTACGGTAGCGACAAGGACACCAACGACGAAGTGCGCTCGTTCGTGGACGGCAAGCTGAAAGTGGACGGCAACGGCCGCCTGCCCACGGAATTTCTCAGCGGCAAACCCATCACCGGCTTCAATGAAAACTGGTGGGTGGGGCTGAGCATGATGCATCATCTGTTCACCCTGGAGCACAACGCCATCGCCGACATGCTCAAGGCCAACAATCCGGGCAAGTCTGATCAGTGGCTGTTCGACAAGGCGCGCCTGATCAACTCCGCGCTGATGGCCAAGATCCACACCGTGGAATGGACCCCGGCGATTCTGGCCAACCCGGTGCTCGAGCGGGCCATGTACGCCAACTGGTGGGGCCTGGGCGGCGATCGCGACACCCGCGACAAATTCCAGGAAGACCTGGATGTGCTCAACAACAACCTGGGTCAACTGGGCAGCCTGTTTGATCTGGTCGGTATCGACACCGGCCTGGGCGACAGCCCCACCAGTTCCATCGAGCATGCCCTGGCCGGCCTGGTCGGCTCGCGTACCCCGAACAACTACGGCGTGCCTTACACCCTGACCGAAGAATTTGTCTCCGTGTACCGCATGCACCCGCTGCTGCGCGACGAGATCAAGGTGTACGACATCGGTTCCAACATCGTCGATCAGGAAATTCCTATTGAGGACACCCGTAACGGCGACGCGGAAGACCTGCTCGGCGACGTGGGTCAGGACCGCCTGTGGTATTCCTTCGGTATCACCCATCCGGGGTCGCTGACCCTGAACAACTACCCGGATTTCCTGCGTAACCTGTCCATGCCGCTGATCGGCGACATCGACATGGCCGCCATCGACGTACTGCGTGACCGGGAACGTGGCGTGCCGCGCTACAACGAATTCCGCCGCCAGATCGGCCTCAAGCCAATCACCAGTTTCGAGGACCTCACCAGCGATCCCCAGCTGTTAGCGGATCTGAAGTCTCTCTACAACAACGACATCGAAATGATCGACACCCTGGTCGGGCAGCTGGCAGAAGAAACCCGTCCGGAAGGCTTCGGCTTCGGCGAGACTTCCTTCCAGATCTTCATCCTCAATGCCTCCCGCCGTCTGATGACCGACCGCTTCTTCACCACCGACTACACCGACGAGGTCTACACCGCCGGAGGCATCGACTGGGTGGAAGATCACACCATGGTGGACGTGATTCGTCGTCACTTCCCGGCGCTGGCCACCAGCCTGGTAGGCATGGACAACGCCTTCAAACCCTGGGGCCTGAACATGCCCGACGACTATCAGGACTGGTCGGCCCAGGCGAAACAGGACCACCTGTGGGTCAACGGCGCCCTGCGCACCAGCTACGAAGAAAGCGAAGTGCCCGCCATCGAACCCATCGACATCGGCGGCCTGATCAACTCGGTACTGTGGAAGAAAGTGCAGGATGTCACCGATGTGGCGCCCCCAGGCTATAGCAAGCCGATTCACCCGCGCGGTGCTTTGGCCAAGGTGCAGTTCCAGTCGGTAGCGGGCCATGACTACAGCGGCCTGTTCCAGGGCGCGGACCACGGCCTGCTACGCCTGTCCGTTACCGGCGACCCGTCCGACCGAGGCTTCGCTCCCGGCCTGGCACTGAAACTGCTGGTGGACGGCAAGCGCTCGGAAAACGTCTCGGCGCTTTATACCCTCAGCGGCCAGGGCAACAACCACAATATCTTCGCCAACGAACTGTCTAACTACGTGCAGGCGGAAGTGAATGAAACCCTGGGAACCACCACGCTGTTCTCGCTGGTATCCACCAAGCCCACGCTGCTGGTGATGAGCGACATGGCCAAAGTGAACCAGGACGGCAGCGCGGCAGGCAGCGTCAAAACACCGACGCAGGTCTACTTCGTGCCCAATCCGGATCTGAGAAACACCATCAGCACCGCCCCCCATGATTTCCGTGACGACCTCACGGCCATCCCGGCGGGCACCAAGGTGTACGACGTCTACGGCACCGACATGCAGATCCGTAAATCCATCTGGCCCTGGGTCACCGCACGCTATGCCCGAGAGCGTCGCAACAGCGCCGTAAAAATCGGCGAACTGGTCACCCAGTCCGAGTTCACCCTGTCCCAATTCGGTGACACCGGTATCTTCTTCAAGCACCAGCGTTACGAAGACCGTTAAGGGAGAGCGGCGCTAACACCGCCACCACCGGCCCGGGCAGCCACAAGCTGCCCGGGCTTTTTTATGCGCCAGCTTCACCACATCCAGTGGGAGAGGTCGTTCGACCGCGAAACCCACATAGACCGGTCCTCCCTATACCCGATAAATACCCCAAATATCCCCTCAGGAACGTAGCGCAGCGGAGTAACGCACGTAGTTCCGTGCGGCCCGAAGGGTGAGCGTAGCGAATAACTATGCTTGCATGGCGAACCTCCAATGCGTCCAGCACCACCCATGCTCAACAGAACGAACGATAAATTTGTAGGATATGGCTTACAGAAAAAGCTAAACGGTTGATATAAGGTGTTTTTCTGAAAGGGGATATATCGGGAAAATCCAGGAAATAGGCCGCTCGTTAGAGTTTTGTCAGGTGAGAAGAGTTCTCGTTCTTTCGCTAAAGCTCTGACTTGGCTTTGCTTTTCTGTACTTCGCCTGGATTCCGTAAAATAATTATATCGAAATAAATATGTCGAACCGTTCGACCTAATACGCTGTTAGGCATGCATAGAAGGGGATATTCATGGGCGCTATTTACGCCTCTCTAGTTGCTGAGCAATTGCTCGGAGCTCTTCTGTTGTTTTCGATCACTTGGTTGGTAATGAGAACAAAGGATGGGGAAAAACTAAAAGTTGGCTGGTTATGGTTGATGGCAGGGTTTATAGCCGTGACCTTTGGGGCAGGTACGGTGCGTTTTCTTTCGATATACATTATTGGCGGAGAAAAGGTTCTTAATCCCCAGGGTGGCCTCCTCATGTTTTTCACATTGGCGCTTCCTATACTGTTGTCGGTAGTCGTGTCAACCTTTCTCAGAACAAGGGCAAAACCCAAAGGGGATGTTAAGTCTGCAAATGCCTAACAATGCCAGGCACGGCGACGGCTTTTCAGTTACGGCTTCGTTTCCACTGCAAAGCCGCGCGTGCTGGCGGCGTTTAAGGTTTTACATGAAATCATCACAGCTCAAGCCGCTATTGCTAGGCAATCTCAAGAAGTTGTTCGAAGTTGATCCATCCCCAAATGCATGGGGTGAAGTGGATTCTTTTGCGAGTAATATTCATGGTGTCACTAAAGATCAAGTGATAAGAATGATTGAGCACTTGGTTCATCAAGGCTTGGTAGGCCTCATGAAACGAGATGGCGGATCGTATATATCGATAACCGATAAAGGCATGGAGTGGCTCCAAAATCACGATGAATCTCGAAAGAGAAAGTCTTTTACGTCGTGGCTTATCAAGCCTGTTGCAGTGGCTTTTGCTACGGCTCTATTTACCGTGCCGGTAACCATTTACATTACCGACGCCTTCTCCAGGGAGGATTGCGCGAAGCAGCACGTGGGGACGAATGATAAGGGAAGACCTTAACAATCGGCTGCACCGGATAAATTTCCGCTGTCACCTTTTGTGCATGAAGCCGCACAAAAGCCGCCATCAAAAAATTTACCCGGTGAGCCGGGCGTTATGTGGGCCAAGGAATGGCATGACGAAGCAAGCTGAAAGAAAGCAGGTTTCACTGTTGGCTGCCTTGGCCGGGCTGTCCTTTATGGGCTATATGTTGGGCTCCATTTTCGTTGGTGCTATCTATTCGCCGCTCTTGGGCACTCTAATGCTGGGGCCTATTTTCGTGGCTGCTATTTATCTGGCTTATCGTGAGCGGGCCAAGTCAAACGAAGGTTCAGCAGGATACTGGTTTCGTATTTTGTTTTTTCTGGGGTTAATGGGGGTGGTGCTACATGACATTACTGAGCTGTAAGCACATAACAATGCCATGCATGCGACAAGCGCATGATGGCGGGCGTTATAAGTTGCGGGATCTAAAAGCATGCTGAAATTCCTTACCATCGGAAAGCTTAATGCGATCAGCGTCTACTGCGCTTGGGTAATGTTATTGGCCTGTGGCTTGTATATCGCCTTTACGATGGTAGCTGAGTCTGGAGATGACGGTGTATTGGTCAGGCTGTTCTACGGGTTCTTGGTTTTCGCAGCAGTGCACGTTGTTCTCGCATTCTTTGTCCGCTGCCCTCATTGTGGCCGATGCCTCACCATCCAGACCTTTAAGCGGCCACATCCTGACTCAATTGGTAATTGGGCATCTGTGGTCGCAAAGTGGTTCAGTGGCTCCATCGTGTGCATTCATTGCGGGAACAGAGTTAATACCAATAACTTATAACAATCGATTTCACAGCGACCAGTTTTCCGCCGCTTCGCGGCTCCAAACCGGCGCGCGAGCTAAGCGTTAAAAATGAGAAAGACCGACAAAAAAATAGAAAATGCCCTGAGGCAATCACTGACCGAAGCTTGCGAGACAGCATTGGAGAAATACGAAGGATTCCAGTGGCTCACGCACTTTGTGAACTATAGTGATTTCTCCGCGTCACTGTCGATTGTCTGTGTGTATGACACAAATGCCCATCTCGCCAAAACGGATAAGGAAGGCATGCGTGTGCTTATCAAAGAAAAACTGGCGTCAATTGGTATCAAGATGAAAGATTGTCGCCAGCAGGTGCGCTTCGATACGGAAGAGAGCTGCGACAATGACAATGATGGGAAATGGAATGAGCGGTTCAGATAGTTTCAGCCTGAAAAGTCAGAGCTGGGCCTTGCCTCGTTTTAGCCTGTTGATCTCTTGCTAGCTCAGTAGCGCGGGGCGACGGACAAGCCCAAACCAAAACGCCCACCTTTCGGTGGGCGTTTCTCGTTCAGCCTTCAGCGCTCAACAGGGCTTAAAAGCGCCCGTTGATCCCGAAGCCAAGGTTGGACACTTCGTCACCGCTGCGATCCACCGCGCGCAGGTATTCCACGCTGAGGAAGATCTGGTTGGTGATGGTGATGTCGGCGCCCAGGCCCAGGGATAGGTCCTTGTAGTTTTCGCCGTCGGAGCCGCCGCCGGGGAAGTTGGCGGTGGTTTCGATGTAGGACACGCCGATCAGTCCGTAGGGGCGTACCGGCAGGGTGTTGGGGAACTGGCCGCGGAAGTAGGCGCCGTACATGCGGTCGATTTCCAGGTCCACGTTGTTGCTCAGTTCGTCATCGCCGACACCCAGGCCCAGGCGCAGTTCGCCGCCGAGGGTTTCATCCTTGTTGATCCAGGTGCCGAATTTGAATTGCAGGGCGTTCGGCTTGGCGGAGGAGCTGGTGTTGTCCGGCTCGATCTTGCTGCTGACAATTTCCAGACCGGCGTAGCCGCTTGCCTGGGCGAACATGGGCAGAGCCAGGATGGCGGCTAGCAGTACTTTTTTCATGGTGTCTCCCGCTTGAGTCATGTGTATGACGAAGTAATGAAACGGATTGTAGTGAAAAGAAGGCGGTACGGCGACTGGGGGATCAGGAAGGGGTGTGGGAAGTCTGCCCCTCGTCAGATTCGAGTGAGGGGCAGGCAGGTCTAGCGGTTAGTGGTCGTGATCATGCTCATCGTCATGATCGTGGTCGTCTTCCTCGTGGTCATGGTCGCCCTCTTCGCTGCTCAGGCCTACCCAGGTGAGTTGCCCTGGGGGGAAGGTGAGGTTAAGCGGGGTGGCGAGGGTGCCAGACTCCACGTCGACGACGATGATGGACTGGCTGTCAGCGTGGGACAGGAACACCTGGGCGGGTTCGCCGCCGACGGCTATGGAGACGCGGCTGCCGTGGCCGCTGGCGGGCGGGGCGGCGGTTTCCGGGTTGATGGCGTTTTCCACGTGGGCGTGCTCGCTCCAGTCGGCGGTGTCGATGATGCGCAGGTCGCCGCTGTCATCCAGCAGGATCAGGTGTTCGCCGTGGCTGTCGAGGGCGTGGCCATCCAGTGCGACAGCGGCGCCTTCGGTCCAGTCCAGTTCTTCCGCGTCGCCATGGTTTGGATGGATGATGAGGATGCGGTCGCCGGCGTAGGCCACGAAGTGGGGCAGTTCGTGGTGGCTGTCGAAGCTGCCGACCCGCTCCCCGGCGGCCAGGCCCAGGGTGGCGTTGTCCACGTGCTGGGCGGTGAAGGCTTCACCGTCCTGGTGGACGATCAGGATGCCGTCACTGCAGCCGAATACGGAGTATTCCTCGTTGGAGCCGGCGCCGTGCAGGTCCGGGCAATCCAGGCTGATGGTGCCTTCACCGTGGTAGTGGTCGCCGTGCTGGTGAAGGATGTCCACTTTTTCCGGCAGGCCACTGGCGGCGGTGCGGCGAGTGGCCAGCACGATCTCGCCACGGGGTTCAGCCACGCCGTGGTGGGCGCTGGCGAAGGTATGGTCGGCCTCCATGGTGGCGCTTTCAAGGGAGTGGTCAGTGAGCACTTGCACCTGTGCCATCAGGGCGCTGCCGGCGTCGCCGTCGTAGAACAGGGCGGCTTGTTCACCGTGGACCCGGTAGTGGGTGGGGCGCGGGCCGGTGAGGGTGCCGACCAGGCCGGGGGCCACTTCATCCACATGGTCGTCGTGGCGGTAGAGGCCGCCGTCGATGATCTGCACCTGGTTGGCGTTGCGCTGCATGGCCAGCACGAAGCGTTTGCCGGGGCTGGTGGTCAGGGCGCTGGGGGCGTTGTTCAGGGCCAGGCTGCCGGGCAGCAGGGCCTGCTCTTCCAGGTCGTAGGCATAGAGCTGATCGCCGGCCCCGTCGCGAGACAGGATGGCCAGACGGCCCGGGTGGTCGCCGTGCGCTTCGTGATCATGGTCATGGGTGTCTTCGCCGCCGCCCAGCGGGGTGCTGCCGGTTTCGTTTTCACAGCCGGCCAGTAGCAGGGCGGCCAGCATCCAGATAAGCAGGGCCGGGCCCCGCTTGGCTGAGAGTTTGAAGCGTTGCATGGTGTTCTCCAATTCGATTCGCGACCCCGGCGGAATTAAAGGCGCCGGGGTGTGTCGTTTTCAATGAACGATCAAGGCGTTAAAACTCGATACGGGTACCCACGGTCAGGTTACGACCCGGTTCCGGCACGGTGCTGGCCAGGAAGGAGGTGTGGTTGAACACTTCCTCGCCCAGCAGGTTGTTGCCGCGCACGAAAAAGGTGTAACGCTGGTCGCCGCGTAGCCGGTAGCTGACGGTGACGTTGGCCATGTCGTAGGCCTCGGTGCGCTGTTCGAAACCGGTGATCTGGTCCTGGGCGAAGCTGCGGTAGTACTCCAGCTCGGCATCGAAATGCCCCACGTAGGTGTTGAGCCGGGTACCCAGTCGCTTGGCGGGGATGCGAGGCAGGTAGCCGCCGTCATCGAAGGTGGCGCGCACCATGTCGCCGAACACGGTAATACCGATGGGGTCGATGCCGTAGTAGCTCACTGAGGCTTCGGCACCGGTGAAGGTGGCGTCGCGCTGGCTGTACTTGATCAGGCGGAAGTCTTCGACCTGATCCAGGGTGCGGGCGTAGATGTAGTTGTTGATGCGGTTCTCGAACACGCCCAGGTCAAACAGCCAGTCGCCCTGTGTCTTGCGCAGGTTCAGGTTGGCGTTGAGGCTGATTTCGTCGTCCAGGTCCCGCTGGCCGCCCCCGCAGGCGCTGAACAGGCCACACTCGTAGGTGTTGGTGGCCAGGTGGACGCCTTCGGCATACAGCTCCTGGGCGCTGGGGGCGCGCTCGGAGTGGCCCAGGGAAAGCACCAGTTCATAGCCCGGCACGAAGGCCCAGTTGGCGGCGGCGGACAGGGAGGTACTGTCCTGCTTCAGATCCGGTAGCGCTTCACCGGGGCGGTCTTCGGGGCGCAGTCGCTGGTGCTCCTGGCGGGCGCCCAGTTCGAAACGCCACTGGTCGTTGAGCCGGTACTCTTCCACGGCGAACAGGGCCATGGCGCGACTTTCGGTCTTCGGCACGAAGGCTTCACCCCCCAGGGAGCTGAAGTCAAAGTCGGTGTATTGCATGCCGACCACGCCCCGCCAGTTACCGATGGGAGCGTGCTCCACTTCCAGCCGGGCGTCGCCGCCGCGGTTGCGAAAGGTGGTGCCGATTTCGCCTTCCTCGATTTCGTGGTGGCGGTATTCGGTGTGGTTGCCGCGAAAGCGGATGGCGGTGATGCCGTCCATGGGGTTGCGGTATTCACCCCGGGCGTCCACCCGACGGCTGGCCAGGTCCACGAAGGGGGTAACCTCTTCGCCGTGCTCATGGTCATGCTCTTCTTCCGGGCAGGCCAGGCTGTTGCCGCTGACGCCGCATTCCTCGAACTCATGGTTGTGTCCGGGCAGGCCGTAGTTGTCGCGGCGGTAACTGTAGGCCATGCCGAAGAAACCCTGGTCACCAATCCAGGAGGCGCCGATGCTGCTGTTGTCACTTTCGGCGAAGGTGCCGGGCACGGTGAGGCGGTCGAAGCCGTCCACTTCGTAGTCATCGGCGTCGCGGCGGCTGCCTTCCACCCGGAACACCAGATGGTCGGTGGCGGAGAAGGTGATGCCCGCGGCGGTGGCATTTTCATCGGCCACGGTGTTGGCGCGGGCGCCGACGAAGCCTTCCACCTCCTCACGGGGGCGTTCGGTGGGGATGCGGGTATCCAGCACATTCACTACGCCACCACTGGCGCCGCTGCCATAAAGCAGGGTAGACGGGCCGCGCAGGACCTCGATCTGGCGGGCCAGCATGGGGTCCACAGTGACGGTGTGATCCGGTGAGATTTTGGAGGCATCCAGCACCGCGGAGCCGTCGTTGAGCACGCCCACGCGCGGGCCGCTCTGGCCACGAATGACGGGCCGGCTGGCGCCGCCGCCGAAGGTGTCACTGTGCACACCGGGCTGGTTGTTCAGGGTCTCGCCCAGGGTGGCGGCGTTTTTCTGGGTGAGGGTTTGCTGGTCCATCACCGAGTAGGGGGTGCTGGGGCTGCCGCTGCCCAGGGGCAGGGCGGACACGTTCACCGCTTCCAGTTCGTTGCTGTTGGAGGGTGCAGTGTCGTCGGCCTGAACGACCGTTGGGGCCAGCGATACTGCCAGCGCCACGGCGACGCACCCGGCCAGGGTGTGGCGTCGAGAATTCATAGAAACCTCTGTCTTCACGTTTGAGCGGCCACGACGGTGGATTCAAGGGTCCTGGTGTCGTGGTCCGGAACGGGTGTCCGACAGCGTTATGCACGGCCGACCATCACGGTGAACCGTGCGGTGGCTGTCGGATTGAACAAACGGTGTCAAGCAGAGGCGGGTGGGCCGCGCGGGGGGTGGGAAAGGCGTTCAAGGGTGCGTCGTACCGGGGCAGCCACGGGGGCCGGGGCCGGTTCGGCGTGCTGGGAAACCACGTGGACATAGTGGCTGGGCAGGGCGAGCATGCCCTGGCCGTGGGTACAGACCTGGCAATCGGCAGCGGCCAGCAGTTCCTTGTGAGGATCATGGGGCTGGGCGTCGATGTGCGCGGGCGCATGCCAGGCAAGCAGCAACTGGGCGCAGAACAGCGCCAGAATCAATGACAGCGACAGGCCGTTGCGGGCGCGCATCATTGTGCGTTCTCCCCCGGGGCGGTGTGGTCGCTGCAGCGGTGCTGTTCCTGACCGGGCTCGGTGCCCGGCACATAGTCGAACCCGCCGGCATGCCAAGGGTGACACTTGCACAAACGCTTCGCCGCCAGCGCGCTGCCGCGCAAGCTGCCATGGACTTCCACCGCCTGTCGGGCGTATTCCGAGCAGGTGGGATAGAAGCGGCACTGGTTGCCGATCCAGGGGCTCAGCAGCTTCTGGTACAACCAGAGCATGCCGAGCAGAAACGATTTCACGGTATCAAGACCTGTGTGGTGTCAACTCAACGGGGCATGATACGGCCAATCCGGTGGCGGATGCCAGCCTGATCAAAATCGATTTTTACCACAGAGGGCACAGAGTTCACCGAGGCAAGGCTCTTCTTTTTTGTAGGAGCTTGCTTGCAAGCGAACCGATTCGGCAGCC
>Ga0315336_1004550_pt1 | contig 16269 bp, 17 predicted proteins | sample ASW5metaG_FD_204512 | JGI IMG/M metagenome (GOLD analysis project Ga0315336, IMG submission 204512) | Ammonia-oxidizing marine archaeal communities from Monterey Bay, California, United States - ASW #5 | ecosystem: Environmental > Aquatic > Marine > Intertidal zone | place: USA: California...
ACCAGGTACCCCCTACTCCTGTTCCCGCCTCGAACACGCGGACCTTCATACCTATCTCTCGTAATTTATATAACTGGTAGAGTCCAGAAATACCTGCGCCTATGACGATCGCGTCATAATCAAGGTCGAGATCCGCTGGCGGGTACTTTAAGGTCGCGGCTGGCTGTGTCATTCCACTTCCTTGTTGATAATGATTTATATAAATATACCGTCGCTTCTGTCATTTCTCAATTCGTGAGAACAAGTCCGGAATTTAATAGCCACCAAAAAAGCCCTCATCTCAAAGACGGAGACTTTTCGTGTCTGGAAGTGACGCGCTTGGCGGTGACTCGATAAGGTAATGTCTCATTTTCTATTCTGAATATGGTAAAAGCCTGGGAAGTGGTGAAATTATCGGAAGAACTTCTACAGGTTTGACGATAACAGATTAGAAGATGGTCGGGGTGATTGGACTCGAAGCGCCGGCCCCTTCATCCCGCACTAAGTGCGCTGACCACTGCGCTACACCTTAGATATACCCAATCCTCGTTCGATCGGGCTTTGGAACCGGCGAAGGGCAACACCTAAGCCACTCATTTCAACCAAACAATCGAACCGATTTGAATCCACCAAGACTCCTTGAAAGTTAGTTGCTGGGCGGTTGGACCCTAGTCGAACTGCTCGTACCCTAAGCAACATCATCTAGCTTTATGATCCAATCATCGACCCCTATTGCGGTGTTGCCGGACGCCAGCAGTACTTGGGTATTGTGAGATGGAACAGAGTCCAACCGCCCAGCACTAACTTTCCGGGCGTCTCAGTGGCTTTAAATCGGGTCGATCCTGTGGTTGAGGAGACTGGTTTAGATGTCGAGTCCCACTATAAGGCTCGACCGGTTTGTCGAAGACATCGAAGAACCGACAGGGGCGACATTTGTATGACCCTGTCTAAGAGCCCATGCACTGGCTTAATGAGGCGTTGGACTTTCCGCTCAGCTTTGGTATTGAATGCCTCTGACCAGATAATCCGGTCGCTACCGCGCACCCTCACTGCCGCGGTTATAGGTCATCGTTCTTCCGGACCTAGCATGCTTTTCATGGAGTGAATAGGCTCAAAACACCCGTACATTTTAGCCTTAGAATGTGCGTCGACGCTTTTGGTGACAAAAATCTTTCAAGACCAATAATCGAATTTCCACTAAGGATACCTCGACTGGTGGAGTGATAAGTATTGCAAACGGGACCACCCTGATGCACACTCACCGTTGCACCTATAAAACCTAGTTACGCTGATGTGAACTGATATTCCTCCTGGCTGAGCAGGGCAATTTGAAGGTGCGAACTTCTCACTCTTACTACAACACCGCACAAAGGGAGGGACCCATGGACCTGGAGTTGGAGGGTAAAACCGCCGTCGTTACTGGAGCCAGTCGGGGCATAGGCAAAGCAGTGGCGAGAGAACTGGCGTTGTCGGGCTGCGACGTTGTCATTTGCGCCCGTCAGCCCGAAGACCTGGAGCTTTCCGCACGGGAGTTGAGTCAGGAAACGGGCCGAAAGGTGGTCGGTATCACCGCAGATACTACCAGCACGCCCGATGTTGAGCGAATGTTTAAGAAGGCGGCCGATGTGTTAGGGCGCATCGACATCCTGGTCAACAATGCAGCGGCCCCTGGAGGCATAGCCCGAGGACCATTGGCCACTATTTCCGATGCCGATGTACTCGACGACCTGAACACCAAGGTAGTGGGTTATTTGCGCTGTGCCCGTGCCGTGGGCCCCTACATGACAGAGCAGGGTTGGGGCCGAATCGTCAACATCGGTGGATTGTCGGCCCGGAATGCTAACGGTGCCAATGTAAGCGCCGGGATCCGCAATGCCGGCCTGGTTAACCTGACGAAATATCTGTCCCAGCAACTGGGACAGTCGGGGGTAACCGTGAATCTGGTCCATCCAGGTGCGACCCGTACCGAGCGTAGCGGGCCCATGTACGAGGAGCAGGCGCGGCAACAGGGTATCTCCGTAGAAGAAGCGGAGGCCCGTGTCGCGGCAAACAACGCCACGAACCGCATCGTGGATGCCAGTGAACTGGCCTATGTGGTCGCGTTCTTGGCCTCTCCACGGTCCATCGCCATCAGTGGTGAGGTAATTGCCGCCGGAGGCGGATCTGGCCAGGCAGTGTATCACTGAACGGTGAAAGTCTCTTGTTCTTGCACGGATGACAGACCGTAATCCCACGGAAACATGGCGAACTGACTATTTGGATGCCGGATGACCTTGGGCCATTAGGTTCCCTCCCCGCGAGAATGCCTATGTGCCGCTTTGCGGACCGAACAGCCCGTTTAACCCTATGTGGGGCCTGTCGGGTAATCATGGAGCGAGAGTCCATCTGAATGACAACCATAACGCGCACAATCAACGACCTTGGCCCGCACGTTGCGAGACGGTACCCGTTTCACTCAAAGTTCGCCAACGTCAACGGTTGGCGGATGCACTACATCGACGAAGGCCCGCCCAACGCACCGCCCGTACTGATGCTGCATGGCAATCCCACCTGGGGTTACCTGTGGCGCGACACCATCCCGCCGCTACTCAGAGCAGGCTATCGAGTGATCGTGCCGGACCAGATCGGTTTTGGACTTTCGGAGCACCCGCACAACGCCAGTGCGCACAGCCTGGATAACCACGCGGCGAATCTAGTCGCATTGATTGACCAAATCAATCTCAACGGCGTTTTATTCGTCTGCCATGACTGGGGAGGTCCAACCGGCTTGGCCGCCTTGCTCACTCGGCGACACCGGGCCGCCGCGGTTGCCGTCATGTCGACCTGGGCATGGCGTACGCCCGCCTCAGAATTCCACCAGCAGATCCTGCCGTGGCGGCTGATGCACGCGCCAATCGTCGGCCCGTACGTCTTGGCGCGCCAAGGTGGTTTTCCGGGGCGTGGCATCTATCTCTCTGTCGTTGACCGTGAGCGCTTCCTGGCGGATGCTCTACCGGCTTACGAAGCGGTGTTACCAGACCCGGACGACCGGCGACTGACCTGGCAGTGGCCCAGGTCCATCCCCATCGATCCGAACACCGATATCACGGGGGACCGCTTCGAGTGGCTTGAAGCTGGACTCCGTGCACTAAACATTCCAGCGACCATTCTTTGGGGACGGGATGACGAGGTATTCACGCCCGACGTTATGGGTGCGCGGTGGCATGAAATCTGGCCCCACGCCGAAGGCCCGCATCTGGTTACCGGCAAGCATTTCCTTCAGGAAGACTCCGGCACCGAAATCGGACATATCCTCGTTGAATTTGCGCAGCGTTGCATCCCCATTCCGACAAAGGATTAACCCGTGATTATCACCCGGATAACCGAACGACCGTCAAACACGCGGAGCGTACCCTTGTTGACCGATCCTGACGTAGGTCATTACCCTGAGTTCGTTGCTTTCTTGGTCGCGACATTTGACCTGATGGATAAACAACTTGAAGCCCCTGGATTGCTCGATGTCGATGGACGTGTCTACGAGTTGATCTTCATCGGCCGGTCCGGGCGTCCATTTCCGGCAGGGGTCGAAATCGCGGCGTTGGCCCCGGGACTCGAACCACTGGATACGAGTCAAACCGACCAGGACTTGTGGGCTATTCTAGAATGGCTGGTTGCTGGGGTAGGGAAGCCTTGGAGTGTCGAAGATCTCAGGATGACAGGTCGCATCTACCGTGTGATACCGACGGACTCGTGAACTAATTTCTAATATCAATTTGCCTTAAGTCCGAGTTGGAGAAGGAACAGTGATGGATTTTTTCTTCATTCAAATGTCCGATCCCCAGTTCGGCATGTTCGCTCGCCTCAGCGGCTTGGATGAAGAGCGCATCCAGGAGTTTCACCAGAGGCGCGGGTGGAACATACTCCCCGCCGCCAAAACCATCGGATTCCCCCAAGAAACTGCACTTTATGAGAAGGCCATCGCAGCAGCCAATAGTCTCAACCCGGCATTTGTCGTCATTTCTGGAGACTTAGTGGAGGACCGAAACGACCCCAATCAATTGGCCGAGTTACGCCGCATAACCGCCAAGCTGCACTCACATATTCCAGTCCACTGGACTCCCGGAAATTGGGATGTGGGCAACACTCCGACCCCCAATACTTTGGAACAATATCGAAGGGATTTCGGCCATGATTATTACTCCTTCCAGCAAGGCGGGTCCAGCTTCATTGTCCTCAACAGTTGCATAGGCTTCGACGACTCCCAGACTCCCGGCGAATGGGACAAGCAAGTCGCCTTTCTCCGTACATCTTTGGCCGAAGCCTGCGACAGAAATAGCGACCACATATTGATATTCCTACACCACCCTCTGTACAGCTATGATCCTAATGAGGAAGATAGCTGGGCCGTCATTCCAAGGGATAAACGCCTGGTGTTGCTTGAGTTATTCGAGACCCATGGAGTGTCAGCGGTGTTCGCCGGTCACTGGCACAAATGCCACTACGTAGATCACAAAGAAATCCAGATGGTCACCACCGGACCCGTGGGTTATCCCTTGGGCGACGACCCGTCTGGCCTTAGGATAGTCAAAGTTTCCCGGAACAAAATCGAACACCGATATTATGGACTGGACCAAATTCCCAAACTAGAAGACCTAAACCTCCCTAGCAGGGATTAGAATAAGTGGGACGGCTTCTGCCAAACTTGTTAGAACTAAATAGATAAACCCTGCTACAGACACCCGTATTCTTCATTAAATCCGCATGGGGTCCATAATGTAAAACAAGACTGCCGTGAGCCTGGAGATGGTGAAAACCATACGTAAGGGCTTTCGTGCCTGAAAATGGCCAATGTTGGCACATTCCCTGCCCATCCTCAGCCTGTTTGCCGGTCGTTTATCAACAATCCTTGGACCGTAGAATGCGAGATACCGTACCCTTCCTTCTACCGGACAGGTTCGCCGGAAGTTCGCTCTGGTCCGGAGCCGGGCCTGGCCTTTCCAAAATCTGGCCAGTCCGACCAACGTTCGCCGAAACTCTCCGGTCACTGCCGCATTATTCACGAATCGGGGCCACTCAGCCCTCTTCGATTCCTGTAATATCTTCAAAAACATATCCAGTCCTTTCCCCAACGATATCCATCTCGGAGCGGCCGTTCCGCTTGATCTGTTGCAGGCGGGTTTCCTCCCACTCCCTCCGGAGTGCCGGGTTGTCTCTGATGATTTCCATGAGCACGTCTTCCAGCGTCCTTATCGGTATCTTCTCCACCATGATTGACCCCACGACTTGACGCAAAAACTCGGGGTACGACTTCCGGAGGTCGGACCAGGCCTCGACGATCTGCGGTCCCAGCTTCTCAAAAAGAGCGTTGGTCATGTATCCGCCCCTGCCAGCAGCTCCGGAGTCCTCCCGTTTTTTGCGGCTTCGCCCCCTGCCACCACCGCCAGCAGACTCTTCATCGGTGGGATTCGGGTTTCGTTCGAAAAGCGCCCGAGTCCCGGGGTGGGTAAACACAGTGTGGACCGTGTGTGTTGAACGTCCTATCTTATTGGCTAAAGCGTGGTCCCGAGACCCTGTTCGTATAGGTCGAGCATGTGCCGGCGTTCCCAGTCGATGGTCTTGGCAGTATGCTCCCCGCGCTCCGGAAACGTTCCATTCCGTGTACTTTTCCGGGCCATATTTCTACGATGTTTTGAGATTTTGTCGTTACCTCGTGGAGCAGGTACCAGGCCAGCTCTGGGCGGCCGACGCTCGATCTTGTTCGTGTGCCCGCGCCAAAGTCATGTCTCTGCTCGACGGGTCCGCCCCATCTCGACAGCCTGTGGCAGATGTTACAATCATCCAGCCGAAACCGGCTTTTTCTAATGTACTGTTTCAGAATTCCAATTACAGAAATGGATATAGGGGGCTGCATGGTTGGTGCGCTTGACGGATTTCGGGTGATCGACTTTGGGCAATACATCGCTGGGCCCTTGGTGGGAATGCTGATGGCGGACCACGGGGCAGATGTGATTAAAGTCGACCCTCCCGGCGGGCCACGCTGGAAGACCCCGGCTAACTCTACCTGGAACCGGGGTAAGCGAAGCATTGTGCTGAACCTAAAGCAGGCCGGAGACCTGGCCACAGCGAAAGGATTGATTCAGGGAGCCGACGTTGTTGTGGAGAACTTCCGGCCTGGAGTTATGGACCGGCTGGGTTTGGGAGCGGCTGCAATGACCCTTGCCAACCCCCGCCTGGTCTACTTGTCACTGCCTGGATTCGCCTCCGACGACCCTCGCGCGGCCATTCCTGCTTGGGAAGGAATCTTAGGAGCCGCCACCGCGACCTACCGACCTCGTCCGTCGGAAAGCGGAACGGAAGACCCTGTGTACACTGCCATACCGATCTCCTCCAACTACGGGGCCTTTCAGGGGGCAGTGGCCACTATCATGTCGCTAATCTCCCGAGAGCGGGACGGCGTTGGACAGCATATAGAGGAACCTTTGTTCGACGCTACCTTTGCCTCCATCGGCCGCGCCGGCATGAGAGTCCACAATGAAAAAGACACCGGTGTGGACCTGCGCCGTATCTGGGGCGGCCACTTCCAATGCAAGGATGGCCGTTGGGTGCGATTCGGCGGCTCAGGCAACCAGAATCTTCACCAGTTTGTGGCGGCTGCCGGAATCGATTCCTGGCATGCTGAAGGTTTGACCGACGTGGAACGCCTTGGCCATGAGGTTCAGTTGGCCGACAAACTCGAGCGCCGCATGAAGGAATTGTTCAAAACTCGTACCGCTCAAGAATGGGAAGACTTGGTCGCCGGAGCAGGCAGCGAATGCGCAATGTGCCGCACCAGTGAAGAGTGGTTCTCCCATCCCCACGCCCTGGCGTCCAAAATGATTATTGAGGTCCAGGACCCCATCTATGGGACGATGCTCCAGCCGGGCATAAACGCCCGAATGTCGCTCACTCCAGGAGAAGTACGGCGCCCGGCGCCGACGCTAGACGAACACCGTGAGGAGATTCTTTTAGAGGAGGTGTCTCAGCAGCCAGCTCCTCCGGCGCAGTCGATTGATAAGACCATGCGTTCGGTGCTGAGCGGGATAAAAGTGCTCGACTTGTGCATTATTCTTGCGGGACCTACCTGCGGCCGCACGCTGGCCGAGTACGGCGCCGACGTTATCAAGATCGATAACCCAAGCCGCGGCAGCATAGTCAATTCCCACAATGAGGTGAACCGTGGGAAACGCAGCATATTATTGGACCTGAAAACACAGGAAGGTCTGGACGTTTTCTGGCGCTTGCTGGAAGACGCCGACGTTGTGGCCCAGAATTATCGCGCCGGCAGGATGGAGGCCCTTGGCCTAGGCTATGAAGAGCTGCGTAAACGGAAGCCGGACATCATATACGCGTCGCTCAATGCCTATGGCCATCTAGGTCCCTGGGCCGGCCGGCCGGGGCACGAGCAGTTCGCCCAAGCCGCCACCGGAATGGACCGCCGTTTGGGTGGCGATGGGCCTCCCACCACCCAGCCCAACGCGATTAACGACTACGGCACAGGGTTCATGGGAGCATACGGTGTGGCCTTGGCGTTGTTGCACCGTGAACGCACCGGCCAAGGGCAACACGTAGACTCGGCTCTAGCCTATACCGCTATGATCCACCAATCACCCTATATGCAGCTTTACGATGGCAAGACTTGGAACGAACCCCGGGGCATGGATGCCCTGGGCGGCCGTCCTCTACACCGGGCCTATCAAGCGATAGGAGGCTGGCTCTTTATCGGCGCCCGGGAGACTGATCTGCCCGGTGTAGCCGGCGTTGATGGCCTTTCGGGTATCGATTCTCTTCATGGACAGATGCTTACCGAATCTCTGCAAGAGCGGTTCAAGACCGACACAGTCCAGGTTTGGGTCCAACGCCTGAAAGATGCCGGCATTGCTGCTCACCGGGTCCTTACCACATTGGGCGAGTTGTTGGACGATCCCTGGGCCATCGACCACGGTCTCAGCCTGACTAGGGAACACGACGAGATCGGGATGGTGACCGGTTTCGGCCCTTCGCCCCGACTGTCGCGGACACCGGTAACGCCGGGCCGTCCTGCGCCCAAACCCGGCGCTCAGGGCCGCGAAATCCTTGAAGAAGCCGGACTGGGTCAACAGTTCGACAGGCTGGTGGAGCGAGGTGTGATTTTAACCGACGGTGTCGCGGCGGGCTGACGGAGCATCTGAATGCGGGTTTCAAGCGGATTCATCCACGGCTATGCGGTGGATGATTGGGCCGACGTCACCACTTTCGCCGTGGAAGCGGAGCGGATAGGGGTTGACAGTATCTGGTCTCCCGAAGCTTGGGGTTTCTACGGCGCTACTCCTCTGGCTTACCTGGCTGCCAAGACATCCCGGATCAAGTTGGGGACCGGTGTTCTCCAGATCGGAACTCGGACCCCTACCAACATGGCCATGACCGCCATGTCCCTTTACGCTATGTCTGACGGCCGGTTCCTATTGGGCATCGGAACCAGTGGACCGCAAGTCATTGAGGGTTTTCACGGCGTTATTTTTGACAACACGATACAGCGGACTCGGGAAATCATTCAGATCATGAAACAACTCTTCAACGGCGACCGAGTAGCCTACCAAGGGCGGACGTACCGGCTGCCCGTCCGGGAAGGCCAAGGCAAGTCGATTCGAGCCGAAGCGCCTATGATTCCGAACATCCCGATCTAGATCGCCTCCCTAGGCCCACGAAATTGGCGCCTTACCGGAGAGGTGGCCGATGGCTGGAAAGGCACGCCCTTCATGCCTGAGCATGCCAATGTCTTTTTCGACCACATCCAGCTGGGAGCTCGGAAGGCTTGGAGGTCCATGGGAGAACTGGACCTCCAAGCCGGCGGTACAGTCCTGTTCACTGACGCCGTAGAGGACGCGGTGGAGGCACTGAAGCCAGGATTGGCCTTCAGCTTGGGCGCGATGGGCTGCAGGGAGTTCAATTTTTACAACTCGGCCTACAGCCGCGCCGGTTACGCCGACGAAGCCAAGGAGATCCAGAATCTTTGGATTGATGGACGGCGGGACGAAGCGCGCCGATTGGTGCCGTCGGAGATGATCATCAAGTCCAATCTGTTGGGTACCGACGAAATGGTAAAGAATCGTATACGGACGTATCGGAACGCCGGAGTGACCACGTCGAGCGTGTCCCTCCGGTACCGCGCCATGGGTCGTACCCGATTAGAGGTGCAGAACCTAACGGAACGCATCGAAGTTCTAGGCCATTTGATGGACCTGGTTAACGAGATCAACGAGGAGCCCTTCTCTGGACCATGGTGACGTGGGTCTTTACCACCTGGAAAAGTCTGCGTAGTTCATCCGGCACCATAGTAATAATCGCCAGAAGCTGAAAGAGATGAAAGATACAATAAACCGCAACATCAAGCTCTTGGCCGGACCGCCCTCTTAACCTTTCGCTTCAACCTTGGTGACCGCGTACGGCGCATGGTCCGCCTAACCTTATACCAGCTTCGTGCCAGGAACTCCCGCATGGGAGACTCGGACACCAGCTTTACGGAGTCGTTGGGATATCGGATTGTCGACTTACATAGAGAGTCATTGATATACCCCCCCAAACCAATGATGCTCTATATGTTAATCTTACTCACCCGCAAGAATAGCTATGTGCCGCCATCGATGCCGGAGTGACCTGGTATATCCCCCAAGTCGCACCCGGTAGGCATCCTGGTTTGTTATCTGAGGCTACTCCTCATAGTCAACCATCACGTCTTCTACCCAAGTATACTTCTGTAGTGCCTAATTCTGGTCATCTGATAACTGATTCCGTAACTACTAAATAAGAGGATCCTAACTTGTCTGTTCGCCGTCTCGTCTCCTTTGTTTGTCTAACCCTATCCGGTCTCCTGTTGTTGGCTGGTTGTAGCAACGACCCAACCGTGCCTCCCGCTACGTCCGCGCCAGTTCCGGCGGCAACCCTGCCACCGACCCGACAACCTACGCCGGTTCCTACTCCAACGCCGACGGAACAGCCGACCCCGGAACCCACACCGACCCCGGAACCCACACCGACCCCGGAGCCCACGGCTACACCAGAACCCACGGCGATTCCGGAGCCCAAGCCGACACCGGAAGCGTCGAAGGATGAAGAGAAGCCTGGACCATCCCGTGTACCGGGTCTGGAATTAGACCCGGCTAAGAGAGAGGTCTCGGTAACGTTCGACGCAGGGGGAGAGACGAAGGAAGTCGTCATAGCCTCTCCGGAAGGCCAGGATGTCTTGAAGACCGGTGACGTGGTAAAGACCGGTGACGATGAAGAGGTCCGCACCGACATCACCGTTGACGGGTTCAGTCGGATCGTCATGACGGCCCCCGGTACGGAGTGGACGGTGGGCGACGCTGAAGAGACGGGAGCTGTGGTGATCGAACTCACGGAGGGTGAGGTGAAGATAGTTGACGATGGGTCGGGGTATTTCCCGATGCAGGTCAACACACCCAATGGGTCGGTCTTGCTAAGAGGCACCTGGGTATCGGTAGATGTACTGTCCAACGGTTCCACCGCGGTCAAATGTATCCATGGACCCTGTCAGTACTTCGATGAGAAGGCGAAGAGCGTAGTGCTGGAAGACGGCCAGTATGTCAGCCATCTTGAGGGAAGCGAAGACTCGACCGGGGAGTTGACGGACGCGGAGAAGACCGAGTTCAACGACATGCCCGAGATAAAGACGGGAGAGATACAGGCATGGATAAGAGCTCGATATATCTCTTAGCAATGGTCTACGCATTCAGAGAAGAATGTATAGAGTCATCTAACAAGCAAAAACCATATTATGGGCGAACAATCTACCATCTTCCATTCGGTCGATTTTTAAACAATGCGTTCATATCGCGTAACCAAACAACGGAACGCCATCCGCTCAATCTTAACGACCTCGACCTATTCCTGGCTTTTAGGCCTTGGTCGGGTCGGAGCGAGCGCATCCAGTATCTGAGAGCTATCCGAGATAGTGAAAAATATTATATCGGTCGTGGAATTTTCCGAGGTATCTAAACGGAAATTAAAGCAAACAAGACCCGATGAAGATATCAGCTTATTACGCCGGATAGCGGACACGAGGGGATTAATAGGTGCGGTTAATTTGGCCACGATGGAATGGGAGTTTTACGAGTCACTATATGAGTCAAGTGTGGCATCGCCACCAATGCCGTCTCCGATAGACCTATTGGCTATGAATAAGTTGCATAGTCTACTCGAGGAATTGAACTCTCCCGACCTTGAAGACGATAGTACTCCTTATGACTTCGAAGCCGAGACCTTAACCATTTTTAACTCTAATCGCAGATAAGAGTTTGCCAGGTTGGTAAACCATCACTGGGCAACAGAACCGCCATTTAATAATGATTATTCCAAACTAACCACGGGGCAGTATCACGCTGGGTTTCTGAATATTTCCTTGAGGCTCACAGAGAGAATCATGAAAATTGAGGAGATGAGGACTGGGGTAGATTTCTGGCCGCAATCAGGTCTACTGGCATCGACCCAAGTGTGAAATCTCAGCTGGAAAATTTCGTCGAATGGTGTTCTTAGATGTCTGGCCTACTCTTGTAATCTAAATAATTGTTAACAGCCCCGTGGCCATACTAGGCAAATATAAAACAGAGTCGAACTATACCGGGAACGCTAGTTGGCCGCTGCGGTTGGCGGTGACTTGATTAGGTGACGGCCATTTCCCATGCCCAATTGTGTACGAAGCTAGGAAGTGGTGAATTTATTGGAAGAACCGTTACAGCGTTAACGATATAGAGTGAACAAATGGCCAGGGTGAGTGGACTAAAACCACCGTCCTCGGAGTACTGATGTTGATATAATGGTATAAACATCAATAGTACGAGGGCCACTTGAATACCGCATCAGCAACCAAAAGAGCCGTAGGCTACCTGCGGGTCTCCACCCCCGGCCAGGCGGGTGAGCAGCACAGCTCCCTGGAAACCCAGGAAAGCAGGTTCAAGAGTACTGCCATCGGCAAGGTCTCCTGCCCGACTCCCAGTTCGTTGACGTTGTGTCCGGTCGCCGGGACGACCGGAAAGAGTACCTCCGCATGGTAGAGTACCCGATGACTGGCGCTGCCGAAGTCATCGTAGTGCAGTTCCTGGACCGCTTTGGGCGGAACCCCAGAGAGATACTGCAGCGTTACTGGGAGCTACAAGACGCTGGGGTCTCTGTCGTCGCCACTGATGAAGATATCAATGAAGAACTCATCCTGCTCATCAAAGCCGGGATCGCCGGGGCCGAGAGCCGCCGCACGTCCGAGAGGGTGCGTGCCAACATGAGCAGGGCTGTCGAGAAGGGTGTCCACGCCGCCCGGGCCCCGTTCGGACTCCGCCGGGTGTACCACGGCCGAGAAGTCCGTTGGGAGAAGGACCCGGTGGAAGCACCGGTGGTAAGGGAGATGTACCGGTTGTCCGTGGAGGAGAACCGGGGTTACAAAGCCATAGCTGACATATTGACCTCGTCGGGTAACCGGGCCAGAGGCGGTCGTCCCTTCGCTTCTTTCACCATTCAGAGGGTCCTGTCCAACGAGGCCATTATGGGCACCCTCACCTACGGAAAGCGTCCTCGCAAAGGCAACCCGGGGCAAGAGCTGGTGAGGGTGGAAGGGTTCTTCCCCGCCATACTCACCGGGAATGAATGGCAGCTCCTCCAGGAACGACTGAGCATCCGGAGGGAGTCAGCCCGCGGCCGCACCCACTCCAGCGTTTATCTGCTGAGTGGGATGGCGCGTTGTGGGTATTGTGGTGGGCCTATGGCCGGGAAGGTAGCTGCTACCAACAAGGACGTACAGTACCGGAACTACTGGTGTTCCCGTGCGACCAAGTCCAGAGCACTGTGTGCCCACTACAACGGACACTCCGCTCCCAGACTGGAGACAGCGGTGCTGGAATACCTGGGCCAGTTCTCGGACCCCGAAGCGGTGAAACGACACATAGAGGCGGCCGACCGGGAGGAGATGTCTACCCGAGAGTCGGAACTGAAGGACGTTGAAGCAGGCCTGGCGGAACTTGATGCCCAGTTCACTCAGAACCTGGGGTTCCTCAGGCGTGGGGTACTGAACGAACAGGAATTCGTGAAGGCCAACAACATGGCCCGCGACCAGATGGCGGCGTTGCAAGAACGTAGGGAATCGTTGGCTCAGTGGGTCGATGAACAGAAGGACCGCATGCAGACAAGGGACAGGGTACCGAGCCTGATCAAGACGTTCCTTGAAGACTTCGAGACCATGGACCCGAGGCTACGGAAGTCCCACTTGCAGACCATACTTAAGGCTGCCCATGTCCACAGGGACACGATCGAGCTGGAGTTCAGGGTTTAGGGCTGGTCTGGGTTCAAGCGCCCCTTCGTTTCTGGCCATTCGAACGGGTTATGTGTACGCCTACCTCCGAGGTCTTGGTCATCAATCACCACGTCTCCCTCTTGGATAAGCTCGAACGCAGTTTCATATTTGTCCAAGCAAGGAAAATCCAGACCCAGTTTGCCCGCTATGATTGCGGCGTACCAAGCACCGCCCCCAGACCATACAAATACGAGATGCTCTGTTTCAAGGAGAGCATCTACTAACGGTTGATTCGGATGCCACGGTTCGCCATTAAGCACGCCGTATGGGTGGATGCCAGGATGGGAATCGTACAGAACCAGAGTATCGTCGCAATCCACGAATATTTGCATGGTGGCTCAACTTCACAGCCTGTCCAGTGTTAGCTGGTCATATCGCCCGGAGGAGTATCTATTCAGCGCGTCCTCAAACACCTCGTCACTGGCGGTAGTGTGGGCGAACAGGGTCATACAGGACCGAAACTTCATATTGTCGGTTGGTCCTAGGATCTGTTTAAGTGTTCTACCTGTTGTATTGATGACAAATTCCGTACATTTGACCAACCGCGGTCCAAGCACGGAGTGATCGAGATAAGCATCGGCCTCATCCAGCGAGGTTATGGCGAACCTTCTCGACATGGCGCTTGAACTCAGGCCCTCGATCTGAGGGAAGATGAACCACATCCAATGGGTCATCTTGAGCCCTTGTTGCAGCTCCCTGCATACTTGATCGTAGACCGGGTTCTGGGCTTCTACGAAACGCTCCAGGTGGTAAAGGTCTCGTTGTTGTTCAAAGATGTCCAATTGCTTTACCTGTAATGGGCGATATGAGTTACTCCAGATTCCTGTATATACATCTCTCGAAATCCAAGAGCAGGTCGATGCAACGATCGTCGTAGAATGGCAGTACTTGCGTCAAGAGCACTGCTGCGATCCCCTTGTCCGGATCGGCCCAAAAATGGGTGTTGTTTATACCTGCCCAGCTGTAACTACCAGGAGAGCGCCCTACCTTCGCTACTCCTTCTTTCAACTGAAAGCCTAGTCCAAACTTGTCTTTTCCCGCACCATATGGGAAAGCATTTGACCGATCAGGAATAGCGCCGGGTTGCATCTCTACCACTAGGTCTCCGATCTGGTTCTTGGTCATATCTCGGACCGATCGCTCTGTGAGGATCCTATCGCCGTTGAATTCCCCCATGCCTAACAACATCCGAAGGAAACAGCTGTAATCGCTGGCCGTCGATAGCAATCCTCCATCGCCGAAAACATTCGGTTCGTATGATTCCGGGTTCGGTTCTCCGCGGAGCTCTCGATTGATGCGTCTGAAGCGCGATACCAAACGAGAGCGGTCTTCAGGTCTCAGATAGAATCCGGTGTCACTCATACCCAGCGGCTCAAATATGCTGGATTCCAAGAATCCGTCCAAAGACTGGTTCGTGACCTTTTCTATCACCCTACCCAAAACGCGAGTGCTCATGCCGTAGGTCCACCGGGTGCCAGGATCATGCAGTAGAGGGGGGATGGCTGGTAATCGATCGCTTAGTTTGCTGAGGGTGTAGTTAGAGAAATCATAACCGAAACCAGCTGTATGGCTCAGGAGATGCCGAAGGGTAATCTCCCGTGCGGCTGGCCGCGTAGCGTATGAAGAGTTAGATTCATCAAACTCGACGATTACTTCTGCACCCTTCAATTCCGGAAGGTACCGACCAACCTCGTCATCCAAGTCGAAAAACCCTTGGTCTTTCAGCATCATGACAGCGACCGAAGTCACGGGTTTGGTCATTGAGGCGATCCTGAATATCGCGTCTTTCGGCATGTCTACCGCTCCGCGGTCGTCAAGCTTTCCGAAGGCGCCGCGGTAGAGAGTGCGTTCCCGGCTCGCAACTTCCGCCACCACGCCAGGAACGTCATGCCTATCGACCTTTGCATCCAGCAAAGCGTCTAACTCCGTACGGCCATTACTGGATAGGATCGACGTGTGCGTATCTCTCACTTCGTTCTCCTTGGCGCGCGGCTACTTAAACGCTGCTGTACTAGGGATACCAGAACATAACGGCGTCAACGGTTAGCATGTCATTGGAACAAACAGCGTGCCCTAGTTATTACTTTGACAACCTCGAGCATTCGTCCATAACGGAGACCGCTAAACTGTGGTTCCATTAGCGCCGCCCGAATGTCAGTAATCATATCCTTTAACCGTCTTCCTGGTTGACGATCACCCTAGCCGCGGATTGGTCGTGCACTAACTCATGAGCGGGTTCCCAGAAAGATCTATCCCCCACTCTTCCTTCAGTTGGTTTATCTCAGTCGGAAGTATTGTGAGCAAGTTGTACGAAAGATCCAATCCCTTAGTTGAAGATACCTGATGGGTGGTACCCTAAAATTAAGACGCCCCCAAGGGTGTGGGAACACCCCTGGGGACTTGGAGCGAACGATCAGTACCTCTCGCACACCCCCGCAACTACCTTACACCATTGTCAGCCGATTGGCGTTCCAAGGTCAAAACTCCTTACAGATGAAGAAAACCCGTCTCTCAGCGATGCGGGAGAATGGTTTATTTATTCCAGCCTGTCTAGGCGGCCTTTACCAACCAGGCAACGCTATTTGTCTCGGTAAGAGGGCGATGGTAAAAAGTTAACTGGTGGCGCGCTAGAGTAGAGTCGAACCACTCCGAGAACGCGGTCTGATTGTATTGGTGGCGGCGTAGTTTCAACGAATTTAGGTTTTAGATTACTTTCCCAGCCTCTCCCTAATTAAACCGGCCCGGCGTCTAAGGACCACTTTCTTAGGTCCCGGACTCTTCAAGGCGAAAACTCCAACAAATATTGTCCCAAGGACATCCAGTATTACCAGCACACCCAAGAGGCGCAGGTACAACTCTTTGTCGAACTCCAGGGGACTCAATATCCCAACGATTAAGAGAGCTGCCACGGCTACTATGACTAAGAGCGTCCCTCTCTG
>Ga0315336_1004551_pt1 | contig 16265 bp, 18 predicted proteins | sample ASW5metaG_FD_204512 | JGI IMG/M metagenome (GOLD analysis project Ga0315336, IMG submission 204512) | Ammonia-oxidizing marine archaeal communities from Monterey Bay, California, United States - ASW #5 | ecosystem: Environmental > Aquatic > Marine > Intertidal zone | place: USA: California...
ACAGGAACAGTATGCCCGGCAGGATGCGAGCAATCTCAGAGTCCGGCGCAGGTACAACGTGGCTGTACTTCTGCCAGTACTCCAACATCAGCATATCCATGCCCATGGTGCCGAACAGGTAACCGGCTATAACTAATGATGCAAGAACGAAAAACTTCATGGTAACTTCAACTGACTGACTTGGTGAACATACAGTATCAATTCCTGACGAAATCGTTGTATAGGGATGTTACCCACTTGTAGCGGCCTCGACCGGGTTGTCAAACAGACGCGTTCCGTGGTGCTCACGCAGTGCATCCGAGAAGCGCTGTTGCAAGCTCAACACGCGCTTGTCAGTGGGAGCAACATTGAGCGCCTGCTTCACCAGGTTGCTTGCGTCGTAGCGATAGCCTCGCGCGAACAGATCCTCGGCAACGGTAGCGAGAATCCCAGCAGAGCGAGCGAACAGGCTGCGCACCGCTGGATGGCTCGAATGGTCTTTGAGGAGTGCGGTCAGGCGAGTCAGGCCATTCTGTTCCTCGGGCCAAAGCAAATTGCCATGATCGAGCATGTCCTTGATGACATGGGCTTCGCGCTCCACGGTCCGAAACTGCGGCACGTCAGCCAGTCCCAGGGGCAAGCCAAGCATCACCGGTGGCGCAACCTGTGGCACATCGCTCAGAACTATAGGGTGGATATGCTGCGGATTGATGACGCGGGGCTCCCTGACGACCGTGGAAAGAGTGGCGTAGCCGGGTAACTCCAGCGCTGTCACTTCATACGCCGCACCACCGCTGTGCCATCGCTGGACCTCGATCAGGACGAATGCGAGCACGCCAATGCAAATCGCGGTAAGACCGCCCGCCCAGGCCGTAGCGCGCGTAAACGAGACCTTAGAGGGCAACGCCTCCGGCACGATGGAAACCACGTTCGCAGTATCTGCCTCCTCTACCAGCGTCGGTACATCTGGTTCCGCACGCTTGGCGAGCTTGATTTTTCCGTGAACCATCGTGTTCAACGGGTCCTGGGTAACCAGCAGATCGTTGTATGGCAGCTTGATACGGACGTCAAACAGGATATCCACGGCATCTACCGCGTGTTGGACGTTTGATTCCCAGAACGTCAGTTCATGTTCTTGTTGTAGCGCCTGTACAACGAGTCCGTCTGACGACTGGTCAAATTGGATGAGCTGTTCCCCTGGGCGACGGCTGTTGAGCAACAGTTCGCCATTTTCGGCCTCGCCGATCACAAGGCCAGGGGCTATCTTGACGTAGCCGTACGCACCGTCCCTGACCTTCAGGTACAGTTCAAGTGGCGTCTCAGTTCGCGCAGTCTGCATGGCCCGCCCCTCCAGGACCGCTCGCTACTCAGCTTTGGGCAAGCCTGCAGTGATAATTGTAAGCGGGTTCAACGGACTGGCCAATGGCGACATCGCGAAAATCGTAGTAGTCGAGATCACCATCCGGTTTCAGAATCACAGAGTAGGCGGCGATGCGGCCATTGCCGTCGCCGAAATCCCAACGGCGCTCGTCGCCATCGTTGGCGAAGTTACCCCAGATCCTGACGTCATAGAGTTTCACGTAGCTGTTGACGCCCCACTCCACCAGGAACAGGTCTTCATCGCTGGTCCCGTCAGCGGCACAAGCCCACACCTTCTTTTCCTCAGCCGCCGCCAGCAAGGACCAGCTGAGCAGTCCCGCCATGACAAGCATCGTCAGACCAATCTGTTTCAGCATGACTCGCCTCCCAGGCCTATGCAGAAGGGATAGTTGGTCTCACTGCGGGTAACGATCTTACCCTCATAATTGCCAATCATGCGGTTACGAGCCGCCTCGCGATTATTGAACGCCTCTTCGAAGTATTGCGGAGACGCGTGTATCGCTTTGCTCAGATAGTCATCAGCGAAAATGTAGTCACCGTTGAGCAGGGCAATGTAGCCTACATCGTGATATGCGATCGCCTTGCCATACTGGCCCACCAGTATGTTATAGGCGTCACCATAGCGCTTCTGTCGGGCCAACACCCGCGCCATATTGTCCCAGGCAATGCGATGCTCTCGATTTTTCTTAACCGCTGAATCGAGCACTTGCTCTGCACGCTGGTTATCACCACTCAAGAAGTGCGAGTAGCCGATATTGTTGAGGATGTCCGCCGAACCCGGCTTCAGACCCAGGGCCTTCGCATAATGCTTCTGCGCGCCTTGCGAATTGCCGTTCAAGTCCGCGATGATGCCCAGACCGTTGTGCGCGCGCCACAATTGCGCATCCTCGTCCACCGCCCTCGTCAGCACGATCTCCGCATGTTTGCTTTGCTTCCAATGCAGGTACAACAGACCAACCGCTTCCAGCGACGGCGCGTATTCACGATCCTCGCCTATGGCACTTTGAAAGGCAGACATGGCTGGAAACTCATTGCCCTGTTCAAGCTGCAAGAGCCCGATGCGATGCCAGACCTCTGCTTTGGGCAGGATTTCCTGGGCGTGCATGTAGTTCATGATTGCTTCCGGAAAATTGCCGGTTGCGGAACTTTCTTCGGCTTTGGCGACGAGCTTGTCATACGCAACCATATCTGGCTGGTCGCCGGTACCCGTGCTGGCACAACCGCTGACGAGAGCGGCGCACACGAGCCCTAAGGCGACCTTGGATTTAAAAGGAAATCGGATTTTCATAACTGGCCTCATCTATCTATGTCTATCGAGAGGTGTATTCGAACGCTTTGATGAGCTGCAGGACAGCAGGCCCAATAGCCACTAAAAAGAATCCCGGGAACATGAAGAACACCAGCGGGAAAATCATTTTTACACCCATTTTGGCCGCACGCTCTTCCGCTGCCTGCATACGCTTATCACGGAATTCTTCCGCATAAACCCGTAGCGCGTCAGCGACACTGGTACCGAAACGCAGGGTCTGTACCAGGGTGCTCACCAACGCTCGCACGTCGTCCAGGCCGGTGCGATCACCCAAATTCTGCAGCGCGACGACATTTTCAACGCCAACGCGCATCTCTGCATTAACCAGCGCCATCTCTTCGGACAAATCCGGATGGCTCACCGACAGCTCCTCGGATACGCGCTGGATGGATTGCGCAAGTCCCAGGCCGGATTCGATGCACACAACCATCAAGTCGAGCGCATCCGGAAAACCATTACGCAATTTCCGCTGGCGGCGATCGACCAGGCGGTCCAACACGAAGCTCGGGCCGATATATCCAATAGCTGCAGCGGCCACCGCACCGAAGAACACCATGTTCGATGACAGATCCGACACGAACTGCGTGGCAAACACAAATGCCAATGGAAGCAGCACCAACAAAATTGCCCGCGCGGCGAAGAAGTTCTGCGCGGCGGTGGGAGAATTGATGCCTGCAAACGTCAAGTTTTTGACGATCGGCGAGTCCTCGAGGTTTTCCGAGGGCACGACGAAGCGCGACAACGGTCCTGCAATGGTATTGAACGTAACGATATGGCCGTTATTTTCCAGAGTGCCAGAAGCAGAAGTGGTTTCCAATCGCCGGCGCACCGGGTCGGTGGCGCTTAGGAATATGTACGCGAGGCCGAGCCCGAAAACGCCGACAGTAACGGCAGCTAGCGCCATGACAATAATCCTTAGCGACACGGTGTCGCCGGTTAATGCCCTGATGAATTCAATGATACTTTCCATGATAAATTCCTAAGCTATACCTCAATGCGAATGATGCGGCGAATGAAGTAGATCCCAACAAAACTCCATACGGCCGCAAACGCCGTTAACTTTTTGCCCAGCTCATCTTCCAACAGAATTGGCAGATAATCGGGGTTGCTTACTGACAGATAGGCAAACAATCCCAGCGGCACCATCGCCAGCACCCAGGCAGACATACGGCCTTCTGCGGACAGCGTTTTCACCTTGCGTTGAAATTTGAATCGGCTGCGTATCACAGTCGAAATCTGACTCAAAATTTCCGCCAGATTTCCGCCGGTCTCTTTCTGCACAAGGATCGCGGTCACCAGTGCGGTGACCGTAACGCTCGGCACTCGCGACAACAGTCCGATCATGGCGTGACGCACGTCGTTGCCGTAATTGATGTCGGCAAACGTCAGCGCAAACTCGTGTGCGACCGGTTCCTGCATGTCGTCAGCTACGAGTTTTAGACCTGTGGCGAAAGGGTGTCCGGCAAGCAGGGCGCGCCGGATAATGTCGATGGCATCGGGCAATTGCTCTTCGAACTTCGCGAAACGAGCTGCTTTATCCCGGGCGATCTTCAAGAACGGCAGCATGCCTCCGAAGATGGCCAGCGCAACACTCAACAACCCGATGCGCCATAGCTCCCAGCTGATGACACCGACGGCTATGGCAAGGCCGATGGAAATCAATACCAATCTATAGGCAATGATCTTATGCCCCGCTTGTTCGATGCTGGTAGCAAGCTCTTCCATAAACGGCAGAGATTCCAGAACCTTTTCGAATGGCGACAGGTTCTGCAGATACTTCGAACGCATCAAAGACGACATGCTCTGAATGTCTGCCTCGAACCGGTCGATATCCTCCATCCGCATCTTCAGGCGTTTGCGCGCCTTGCTGTTCTCGCCAAATACCGGAATGGTCAATCCCTGCGACAGGAAGAAAACTGCCGCGAAAATCAGACCGATAAATATGAGTGTGCCTTGGTCTAGCATGATGAGTTCCTCTATGTACCGGTATGGTCCCAGCTATGCTGGAAGACACTGATAGGCAGATCGATACCCTTGGACAAGAGCGTCTTGTGGAATTTCGGCACTACCCCGGTGGATTTCAGCTCACCGACAACCTCGCCGTCTTCGCCCATCGTTTCACGTTCGAAGGTAAACAGTTCCGACAGTGTGATGACATCGCCTTCCATACCGTCGATTTCCTGAATGCTCACCAGGCGCCGCTTACCATCCTGGCTGCGCTCGACCTGCACCACAACGTCAATGGCCGACGCCACCTGAGCGCGTAGAGTTTTAATGGGAAAAGAAATGCCGGTCATGGAGACCATGGTTTCCACCCGCGCAAGCGCGTCTCGTGCGGAGTTGGCGTGAATCGTTGTGATGGAGCCATCATGGCCGGTGTTCATCGCCTGCAACATGTCCAGGGCTTCCGCACCCCGCACCTCACCGATGACGATACGCTCAGGGCGCATGCGCAAGCTGTTGCGAACCAGGTCGCGCTGATTGATTTCACCCTTGCCTTCGATATTGGCAGGGCGTGTTTCCAGCCGCACCACGTGGGGTTGGCGAAGCTGCAATTCTGCGGAGTCCTCGATAGTGACGATGCGCTCGTCCTCAGGAATAAAACCCGACGCGATGTTCAACATTGTGGTCTTACCCGAGCCCGTACCGCCGGAAATAAGAATGTTCAGCCGCGCCTTAACAACGGCGCCCAACACCTCGGCGACCTCTTCGGTGACTGTGCCCAGCTCGACAAGGTCTTCCACGGTGAGCATATCCACTGCGAAGCGGCGAATGGACAGGCTCGGCCCATCCAGCGCTAGCGGTGGGATGATGGCGTTGACTCGTGAGCCATCCTCGAGACGAGCATCGACCATGGGCGAGGATTCGTCTATGCGACGTCCCACCGCTGAGACAATGCGGTCAATGACACTGAGCAGGTGCCGGTCATCCGTGAAAGTCACGTCGGTTCTGTACAACTTTCCGCGTTTCTCTATGTACACGTTGTCGGCGCCGTTGACCAGAATGTCTGAAATCGACTCGTCTTTTAGCAATCCTTCGAGCGGACCGAGGCCCAATACCTCATCCTTGATGGAACCAACTACCGCGCTACGCTGTTGGAAATTGAGCGGCGCAGACTCTTCATTGAGAATCTTCAGGCAAATTTCGTCTATCTGCTTGAGCGCCTGCTCTCTGCCCAGAGTGTCGATCAGCGACAGATCGATCATCTGCAGCAAGCGTTCATGGACTTTGGATTTCCACTCTTTTTCCGCTGGCGAAAGCGATTTTATCGCGAGCGAGTCCACCTTTTCAGAGACTGCCATCTCTTTCGCCATTTCTTTCTTTTGCTCTTTCGCCGGTAGCTCCGGCTTTGCCGACTCGGCTTTTTTTATCGCTCGCAGGGGTTTACGCAACATAATTATTTCCTCATCAAACGCGACAGGAGTCCGCTGGACTGTTTTTCTTCGAGACCTTCGAAAGTTTTATGCAAGGCATGCAATGCTGATACCGCCGGTGCCTTGGGATTAAGCTCTGCCAACGGCACACCCATATCGATAGACTCAGATACATTGACGAAATCGTTTGCAACCTTGTGCACGTTCTTGGTCTGCAATACTTTGGAGATGTCTTCGATAGACGTGTTCGACTTGTTGTCATAGCGATTGACCAACGGCTGGATGCACTCGGGATCGATCCCCAGTTCCTTAGTCATGATCGCGGACAAACGCGAAGCGTTACGCAGGTCCGGCACAGTCTGCTGCATCACTACCAGGATGCGATCCGATGCCCGCAGCATGGCAGCACCAACTTCGTCCAGATGGCGCGGCACTTCCGCGACAATGCGTTCGTGCCGGCGCAACAGCACTTGCAGCAAGCGATCAAGCGCCTCGCCTTCATCAATTGCTGCACCGCCTTCCTCGCCATTCAGCGCGAGATTGCTCGCCATTAACCCTAGGCCGCTCGCGTGTCTGGCAATAAAGCCTTCAACTGCAAGCTCGTCGAGCTCGGAAACCACATACAAGGCATCAAACAAGCTCGCCTGAGGCTGTATGTCTAGATATTGCGGCAGAGGCGCAAACTGACGGTCCAGGTCTAACAGCAACGTTTTTCTATTGCCCAGCGCCTGGGACGTATATGCATAGTTCGCAGCCAGAAACGAGCTGCCGCTACCGCCCTTGGCATTAATGAATGTGACGATGCGACTGGCCGGATCACTGTCGACGGGCTTCAGATCCGACATGATGCGCTGGATCGATCTGATCAGCTCGCGCTCGTTGACCGGGCTGTTCAGGAAGTCCCGCGCGCCGGCCTGCATGGCCAGGCGCATCAAACAAGCATCCTCATCGGCGCCGACGATCACCAGCACCGGGCGCTGGTCTGCGGGGTAGCTCGCAAACGCTTCGAGTTCCTGCTTGGACGTTTTTGACAGACCAAGCACGACGATTGCCGGCACCGCATCGAGATCCTGCAGCGGATCGTGGTGGCCGTTCACCAGCAATCGCTTGCCGATCGTCAGGTGGTCCTGGGTTTCCAGCACCGACGCGATCTCGTTGACCACATCCGGACTGCGTCCAGCGACAAGTATGTTCTGTTGTGTAGGCATTGTTCGTTCCTTGTTGCCTTGGTTAACAGGGCGTAAATCCATCTCGAGACACACCCAGGCTTTCCCTTGGTAAGGTGGTTCGAAACGGAGGCGTTTGCATCGTCCAAAATAGGGTCGGTATCAATACCTGGTGTTGAAAACCGGTAATAGCGACTTGCACGAATTCGATGGCAGCGAAGTCAACGTCTGCCGGTTCGGCCAACGTAGTTCCATCGATGTCCAGATAGTTGAGTTCAATATTTCCCGTCGTTAGACCGGGTATCAGACGGCTCGGACCCGCGTCGCCGGAGTCATTGAAAATCGCCACCTGTTGTATCGCGGGATCATCAACCTGGCAGACCGTTGCCATACGGGCACCACGGCGGGTAACCTCGTCCAGCGCATTGAATACCCACATCATGCGCGCGATTTCAAACACGCCAAACAGAGTGACGAATAGCAACAAACCCACGATGGCAAACTCGACCGTCGTCAGACCGCGCTGGTGGTTCTTGATTTTCATTGGGATCATCACAACGCCCTCATGGTGGCTTGGGCGCGCAGCGTGAACAGCGCACTGCTATCACCACCGATCCCGAAACGGTTGATAAATGGGCTTATCGGCTGATAGGCGTATACCGCGGTCACACTGATGTCATCGCCCGATACTGCGGCGACGGTGACATTGCCTGGCGTCAGCCCTGGCAACAAAGGCTGCAGGGCTCCCGCAGCGACGCTACCGTATACCACTAGATTTTGAGTGCGCGACTCCAGAATAGGATCTATATTTATCGTCTGGGTCTGGCCCAGCATCGCGTACTCGGCCACAAACCGAGCACTGTCCCGCACCGATTTAGTTAACGTGTTGTACTGCATGAAGGCACGCCCAAACTCAGCTGTGGCGAATATCATGAACAGCATCAACGGCAGGACGACTATCATTTCGACAATCGCTACACCCCGGATGCACCGAGCGCTTGTACGTCGTTTGCGTGTAGGCGCACTCATGCGTCGTACCCGTCCGTGTCTTTATACAACTGAATGCGATAGGGACCGGGACCCGTGAGCGGAAACGGACCTGGCTTACCGGTGACTTCACACCCTTCTGGCGTGAATTGACCGAAGACATCCGGGTCCTGGCCCTGCTCGACTTCCTGTAACAGGAAGAAGCACAGCACGCCCTGATAATCCAAGAAAGAATGACCGTTTTCCGTGCCGCAGCTAGCAATGGGAATAGCCATGCGTCGGCGAAACAACTTGTGCGTGGAGTTTTCCATAGCCAGAGCGCCAGGGGCATGCGTATCATCCAAGTAGTCCTTGTAAGAATACATTCCCGGGGCAGGCTCGTTTCCAGAGTCGCCTTCGATCTGCGGTGCAAAGTAGTTCACATCGTCATCCGTGGCTGGCGTGCCATTGTCATTCCATACTTCCGGCGCGTCTTCGTAGACAATTGGTTCACCGTCGTAATGTACGACCCAGTCGTCCTCTACCCCGTCGCCGTCGGTATCCAGGTGTTCATCTGTAAAATAACCGGTTGATTCATCCGTAAACACATCTGAGGGATGATCCGTTTCAGTACCACCCATCGGGCCCCGATAGAATCCGAGGCGGGTATTCATCCCCTGAGATACCGGTCCCACCGTGTTGCCGGGTTCGGTTTCAACCCCATCCGAAGGGACAAGGCAGTTGTCGAACGTACCAGCGAGCGCGGAACGAATGTCCGAACCCCCACTGTTCTCATCTAAGCGGATCAGCTGAAAATTACCCTTTTCCATGTCCTGGTTGGCGCTACCTGCCTTCATCACATTGACTTCGCCGGGCCTGAAACCGTGAAAGTTGGCCGCGCCGGAGCCGTCTCCGCAGACCATCATTGGCGCCACATTGCAGATCTCCAGCAACGTGGTGCTGGGCCCAGCAATAGCCGTGGCGCCTACATTCGTGCTGTCCATGCCTACCACACTCAACAGCGCAGCCGGTAAATCGTAATCGAGCACAGAAACCCGCGCATACTCCGCAGGTATGGAGCCGGGCACGAAATCGGGTATCAACGTATTGGAGAATTCCACGACCACAGTGAAGTCGGCCGCTATGAACGCCGCATTGATTTCCTCGTGGCCCACGTCGTCGGAAGCGTCCGCAAACATCGCCATCGCCTCGGTCCTGGCCTGGTCAACATCTCCATCCGTACGATCGAGCGTTTTCGCAGCGCTCAGCGCCGCCGCGTCGACAATATTCTGCATACGCGATTTGCTGACCATGGTGTGACCACCGTCCAATGCCAGGCCGACGACGCTCAGAGTGGCGAGGAGTCCGATCACCACGATCGCGATCACCGCGCCAGCCTGTTGCTTAGGTGCAAAACTACGATTTAGCAATTGACGGTTCTTCATCACGGTCACCTTCAGTTATGCGCCTTAGTCGACCCCAAGTTGGGTATCAGAACTGACGCCAGTACGTTTCGTAACGGTGCCCCGATAGTCTCCGATCACACCTTCCAGTCGCTGGCCATCGCCGCTCTCCGGGCCTGCAGCCTCCGGTTCAGGATTCATCGTCTGCGCGCTGATCATGGAGCGCACAGAGTTTCCGAAGTCCTCTTCCAGGGCGGTCTGCGCACACGCCGACAAAGCGGCGCACAGGGCTAATAGGGCTATTGATTTCGTTAAGTTCATGTCTTACTCCTGAGCCGTTGATTTTTTGCGGCCTTCGGTTTTACCAAGCAGGTACCACTCGAGGTCCGTAGGCTCGACAAATCCATCCGTAGGCAGGGTGATGTCTTCGGGTGACAGAGGCTTGGCCAGTCGCGGCGTTACCAGAATCACCAGCTCGGTTTCGCGATTCTGGAATTCCTGACTGCGGAACAGGGCGCCAAGTACGGGTAACTCTCCCAGTCCGGGGAACTTGGAGATCGCCTGGCGCAGGCTTTCATTAATTAATCCAGCCATGCCCATGGTCTCACCGTCGTTCATCTCCAACGTCACGCTGGCGTTACGGGTGCGTAGTGATCGCGGCAGAAATTGAGTGATCCCATCAGCCCCGGATACCGAAACTGAGCCGTCATTAATCAGTTCACTCACTGAAACATTGAGCTTGAAGTTGATTTTTCCGTTACCCAGTACCACCGGCAGGAAGTCCATCTTGATACCGAATTCCTTAAACTCGATGGTCGTGCCGTTTTGGCCGTTCGGTACCGGTATCGGGAATTCACCGCCGGACAGGAAGCTGGCTTGTTCGCCGGTCAATGTCGTCAATGTCGGCTCGGCCAGAACCTTGGCCATGCCGTTTTCTTTGGCAGCGTCCAGCGCCAGATTAAAGATCGCCGAGCTGCTCAAGAAGCTGGAAAATAGACCCGCGTCTTCGATCTGTAGATCGCTAGGCGCGAATCCATCGATCGCTGGGCCGAATGGTGCTGGCTCCTGGAATATCGTTCCAACGCCTGCATCCGGAAAGGTAGCGCCGCCATTTACACCGCCAAAAGACCAGCGGTTACTGCGTACGCTCATGGCATTGAATTGGGCTTTCATCCGCTTAATGGTGGAGCGCTCGATCTCGGCAACTTTCACTTCCAGCATGACCTGCTGCCCGCCGCCAACCTGCATCAGATTGATGACGTCACCCTCATTTTCGTCTTCGCCTTTCATGGCAAATTCGGTGGTCTCAACGCTCGTGCCAACCTGTGCCAGGTAGCCTTTGGCGATGGTCAGCGCTGCATCCATAGCGGCAACACTGGAAACCGTACCGCGCAGAACCAGAGATCGCTGCGCAGAGAACACTTCAATATTCTCGTCAGGAAGCAACTCAAACATCTTGCGTTTCAGGTCTTCCAGGTCGTGTGTGATCTGAACGTCGAAGTTGCCAACGAGATTGTCGCTCTTGTCCCACAACAGTACGTTGGTGGTACCCAGGTCTTTGCCGATGACATAAAGCTGAGAAGCACGAAGGATGAGAATGTCCGCAATGTCCGGGTTACCCACGGAAACTCGTGCGGCTGGTCGATCCAGGCCCACGGCTTTTGAGTGGTAGATAGGGACGAACAAGCGGTTGATGCTCGGCACAGCATCGGCGTCTTGCGCCATGCTCGGCAGAGCAAACGTTACCAGCATCGATGCCAGCAACGCGCTCAGAATGGTTTTGAATGTGCTATTCACTTGAATCTCTCCTACGACTTAGTTTTAAGCTTGTCGACATGGGTGCCGCGAATAACGGTGACGGTCGTGTCGACTGCTCGTCTACGAACGGGTGCAGATGATCGGCGCGCAATTACGGCGGGGGCTTTCTTGACCGTGGCCGGCTCAGCCTTAGCGACCTGGGTCGCTTCATCCAAGGGGTTGCGCAACGTCAACTGGATGGAGCCCTCTTCCTTGGCCTTAACAATGTCTTCCGATTGCCGCGGCGTCAGCTCCAAAGTAACGGCTCGTACGATCACGGGCTCGTTCTGCTGCGTCGCTGCGGTCTGGTCGACCGCCAGCACCTTGATGTTCCGCAAGATGGTCTCGGTTTTCGCACTGCGTGCACCGCGGTCCATCTTGGTGGCGAGGACGTCTACCTTGTTGCCGGGCAACAGGAAGCCGGCAACACCGATCACATCATCTACCCGCACTGTTACGGCGCGCATGTTCTTAGCGACCAACGCCGCCAGCGTGCTGCCGCCAGCATGATCAGCCAGGCGTGAGCTGGAGAGCACTTCGCCGCGCTCAACATCTACCGTGGCCACTTTGCCTTCTACATCGGTGATTGCATTAAAGGCAGTCTTGGGGAAATCTTCTGAAGGGACTGAAATCACTTTCAGATGGCGCCCTTCGATCTTGGTGCCGTACGGGATTTCCATGGCAGCGGCAATGACCGGCACGGTGTCTCCATTGTCATTTCCAGCGTTGATTCGTTCGCTGACCCAGTCGTTCGCGGCCCAAGCGGCAACGCCTCCCATGCACAGCGAAAATAGTACGAGTACTAATCCTCTACGTTTTCTCATTGGTCTATCTCCTGAGCTGCTCGACTGGTGTGGTCGGCTTTGGTTTTCTGCAGCGCTACGAAATAGCTGTTCCACGCAAAATCGAGATCCTGCTTGGTCAGTTCGCGCGCCTGGTTGGAATAAACAGTTCGATCAACTGCAATGCTGATTAGATCCCTGGGATGGCAAGGCAGTAGCGGCTTTGCATTTTCGGTATGCAGTACATCTACTACGTAGTCCACCAGGGACGTTTCGCAACTTACGTCGCGCACTTCACACTCGGACTCCCAGATGGAGCGGTATTCTTCCTTCTCCAGGGTCGGAAACTCGATCTTGTAGCCAATGCGGCGCAGGAACGCCTCGTCGGCCAGATCGAGAGGGTGCAGATTGGTGGAAAAAATCAGCACCTCATCAAACGGCACCGAAAAGTGGCGACCGGAACCCAGCGCCAGGTAGTCCGTCTTCTCTTCAAGCGGAACAATCCAGCGGTTGAAGATCACTTCCGGGGCAACTTTCTGGCGCCCCATGTCATCGATGATGAATACGCCGTTGTTCGCTCTGAGCTGCAACGGCGCGAGGTATTCTTTGGTTGCCGGGTCGAATTGGACGTCGAGCATCTCGCCAACCAATTCGCCACCGCTGACAACTACCGGACGATCACAAATCGCAAACCGCGCATCGTGGTTGTCGGCGTACATCAGATTGCCGTCATCCTGCTCGGACACGCACCGGTGCAATATCGGGTCGTAGACCGAAATGGTGGCATCACCCACTTGTATCGCGTACGGGATCAATACCGTATCGCTGAAAATTTTCGCCAGCTTGCTGGTCAGATAAGTCTTGCCGGTTCCCGCGGGGCCATAAACGAAGACCGCACGTCCACTGTTCATCGAAAGACCTAATTGACTCTTGATCTCGTCACGCACAACTGTGTCCGCAAACAATTCATCGATCATGTCGCGGGTCACGTTACGAACGTGTACCGACTGTTCCCGCACAACTTCCGTATAGCGCTCTAAAGGAACTGGAGCCGGACCCACGTACCCACTCCTGAACATGGCATCTAACGCGGTTGCGCGGCCGCGATCGGTCAGGTTGTAGCGCATGCCGATTTGCTGCACGCCGGCGCCGAGAACCTCTATGCGCGCATCTTTGCGCATGAAGTCCAGGACATCTTCGATGATGCTACCGGGCAGCATCGTCTTGGACGATAACTCGGCCAGCGTGGAAACGCCTGCACCGAGCAGGTGCTTGCCGACTAAGTCGCCCAGCAGGTCGAAACTCAGCCCGGTTTCCTCTACCTTAGTGGGCGAAGGCGCGAGACGTTCGAAATCTGGAACGTCTGCACCATCGACCGGAAATTCTATTGCGTTGCTATTCACTTTATTTGTTGACATGTTTTGCGCTCGCAATCGGCTAATTTAGAAAGTTACTTGCACAATGGGTTGGAACTGGCAGATGAGGGCACCGGCCGTGATGGCCACTCCGTATGGAACGAACTTGAGCTGTGCCTGGCCCGGATTCGTATATCGAATCAGCGCCGGAATCATGATGGGCGCCATGCGCCGTGCCAGAAAAATCAAACCCAGGACCCCGCCGACTAATACTGTCCACGCGATCGCATTGATAGTTGCCACCGGTCCCAGATAGGTCCCGACAGCGGCCATGAGTTTTACGTCGCCCGCGCCCATGACGCGCATGACGTAAAACGGCAGGAAAATACCCAATCCCATGCACATGCCCGCAAGGCTCGACAGAACTCCGTCGGAGCCAAACAACAAGGTGTTGACTACGAAGCCCAGCAGCAGGATGGCGCCGCAGATCCAGTTGGGGATGATGCGGTACGCAACATCGAAAAAACTCGCAGTAGCGAGTAGTCCGGTGAGTAGCATGAAGGGGATAAATTGGTATTCCATGACGAATTCCCGTTTAGATTGGCTAGCGCGGCTTCAACGAAGCCACGCCGCGCCTCTCCAAAGCATCGACTAGCAGCCAGCCGGTGCCGTACCCATAACAGCGTCGTTCAGACACTCAATGCGGGTGTTCACTGATTGACCAAGGTTGTCAAAAGCGACAACTGCGCCACCAACGACCAATGCACCAGCGATTGCGTACTCAACGGCGGTAAGGCCGTCTTCTTCTTTAAAGAAAGCGATGATTGCTTCTTTCATGTCTCTATCCTCATAAGGTTTATTAGGTTTACGCGTCCACCCAAGGCAGCGCGTGGAAAGCATTAGATGCCTTCCTGAAAAATCCGGCGCGGAAAAAATTGCTCATCCCTAGGAATATTTTGCGATCCCAACAAGGCTGTTACGTGCGACAGGATTTCCATTACTTTCGCCGTACAAATGGGCGTGGCGGGTAGTCTTCATCGATGACATCCGGATAATCATCATCAACTAATTTGCCCAAATAGGCCGAAGGGTTTTGCCCGTAGTACTTTTTGAAAACCCGCGAAAAGTACGATGGGTCATTGAATCCCACGCTGAAGCCCACTTGTGTGACATTGGCGTGGGGGTTAGCTAACAATCTGCGCGCCTCGCGCAAACGAAAGCGCGTCAAAAACTCTCGAAAACCAATTCCATAGGTTTTCTTAAACAATCGACTGAAATTGAATGGGTTCATGCCGCAGATTTGCGCGACGCTTTCATTACGCACGTCTTCGTGGTAGCTCCGCTCGACGTAGCTGATCGCTCTCTGCAGTGTCACCTTTTCGTCTGGACGACTCACAGTGGTTTCCGGAGGCAGGGTGTTTTCGATGAAAATGATCGGTTGTCGATCGCCGGCTTGCTTAGCCTTTCTAATCGCTATGATCCCTTGCAGGCAATTCTCTAACTCGTGCTCCGGCACCGGATTGACCAGATAGTCGAGAAACTTGCTACGCAAAGCCCACACGGCAAGGGCCTCAGAATGTTGGACCGTGCTCACCACCATCGGGATGGACGAATTGTGCTGATTGAAAGCCTTTGCCTGGCGCAGCAAGCTCGAGTTGGGGTAGTCGAAATCTACGAATATCCAATCTGGATTGCGCTCGCCAAGCAGGGTCTGGGCGGCTTCGAAATCCGTTGCGTGTGAGACCTTGCACGCCTGATCAAGGATCCGCGGCAATTCGCCGACGCCAGCGGAGCGGGTCAAGTCCAGCCAAATTGTATTGAGCGGCTGCGTCACGAGGTGCATCCTCGGCGCGCCCCAGTTGCGGGAGGCATTAGCGTGTCCTGCGCTTTCTTACGCGGTTCACACTACATTCTTGTCAGATCTTTACCGTGCGAGGGTTTGCATTTTGGGAGTTAGGCAACGCCAGGGCAGGGAACTAATCGCTCCTGCGACGTCCTCGACGCGTGGTTCTCTTCTCACTGCCATGGTAATACTGGCTACCGATGCCAAGATCCACCATGCGGCGATCATCCTGGCGCCTGTCCTGCCACTTCTCGTATTTGCACATGCACGCGCCAATCCGGTCGCAGTCATCTAGCGGCAACATGGGCGCATCCGCGGCGAGAAACCGTTTGCCTGATACGTCGCGAGCCGCATCGCAGCAGCCCATGACGTTTGCTTCTATCGATACCGCCTGATACGGACTCTTCCTTGCCGGTTCGGCCATGTTCACTTCCATTTATGCTGGCAGGGAAGCTAACAATTTGGCGGCGTCGGGACTGTTAAGTCGCTCTGAGTTTGCGGAAGCTACTCCTCGCGCGTGACGTGTCTCACAAATTCCTGGGCAGAAAGAACCACTGCCCGGGCACATTCCGCCGGCGTTTTGCCACCCGCGAACAGGTCTCTGCACGGTCCCTGCATGACCTCACGGCGATTCTCGGCTATCCACGCGAATAACTCTTCAAATATGGGTGGATCATCCCCTTCGAACTCTACACCCACGATAACCGTGTCCCGCAATGCAAGACGGAACGTATCCGTGGCAGTATAGCCAAGCGTCTTGCCGAAATCGTCTGTAACCATGATGCGGCAGGTCACCTGGTCGGTGTCGGTCAGGGCGCAGGGGCGACGCGTTTGTATGCGGTAGTGGGCGGCTTGCGCCCATGCCTGGTAGTACAGTACGCGCTCGATGTCGTCAGGCGCTTGGACTGTCT
>Ga0315336_1004552_pt1 | contig 16264 bp, 21 predicted proteins | sample ASW5metaG_FD_204512 | JGI IMG/M metagenome (GOLD analysis project Ga0315336, IMG submission 204512) | Ammonia-oxidizing marine archaeal communities from Monterey Bay, California, United States - ASW #5 | ecosystem: Environmental > Aquatic > Marine > Intertidal zone | place: USA: California...
TTACATTCATTAGTAAGACAATTACAGACCCTCACAGACTCTCACAGACTCTCACAGACTCTCACAGACTCTCACAGACTCCCACAGACTCTCACAGACTCTCACGTAACGCCCCGCCAACAGAACAGGAAACGCCTTCGCCAAGACCTTTGGCGCTAGCCCCGCTCCACCGGACAATGTCGACGTTCGGCAAGATCTTCCGCGTCACAACTTTTGGCGAGTCCCATTGCAAAAGCGTGGGTTGCATCATCGACGGCGTCCCACCGCGACTGGCGCTGACTGAGACTGATATTCAGCCGCAGCTGACGCGGAGGCGCCCGGGGCAATCCGTGCTCACGACACCTCGTGACGAGGCCGACAAGGTCACCATCCTGTCTGGCACCGAGCGCGGTCACACGCTTGGAACGCCTGTTGCTCTGTGCGTGGAAAACAAGGATGTTCGCCCGAAGGACTACGCAGAAATGTCCACTGTTCCCCGGCCTGGGCATGCAGACTACACGTACCAGGCCAAGTATGGGGTGCGCGCCACGAGCGGCGGTGGACGCTCCTCGGCGCGTGAGACTATCGGCCGTGTTGCTGCGTCGGCAGTTGCAGAAAAATGGCTGCGGAGGGAGTACGGAACGGAGTTTGTTGCATTCGTAGACTCGATTGGGGATGTTGTTCTGCCTCTGGCAGGGCGAACCAACGGCGGGATTCCTTGGACGCGTCCGCAAGTGGATGAGCTCGGTCAGCTGCTCATCCTGCACGACCCGAGCGTCTGGCACCCAGTGGCAGACTACGACGGCACTGCGGACGAGGTTGCAGCCAGGCGACTGGAGATCGACAAAGCAGCAGAGGACTCCTTCCTCAGCATGAGCGATGCCGACGCAGCAGCACTGCCGTCGTACGAAGCTGCAGATGGAAAGATTTACAACCGGAACGGAGTGGAGTTGCCTGCGCTAGATGACGCTCAGCTCAAGGCCTGCCGCTCAGTGGCGCTCCTCAACGTCCGGTGCCCGCATGCCACAACCTGCTGCAAGATGGCGAGTCTGATTCGTCAAGTGAAGTCAGAGCAGGATTCCATCGGTGGCACCGTGATCGGTCACGTCACCGGCATGCCCGTAGGGCTCGGCGAGCCGTGCTTTGACAAGCTTGAGGCCAATCTCGCCCATGGGATGCTCTCCATCCCCGCTACCAAGGGGTTCGAGTTTGGATCGGGTTTTGATGGATGTGCGATGCGTGGCTCGCAGCACAACGACCAGTTCAAGCCCAGCGCTGGCGTCACCGACGGCATCGTTACGCGGCTCCGCACCACCTCGAACAACGCCGGCGGCACGCTGGGTGGCATCTCGAACGGCGAGGATATCTACTTCCGCGTGGCAGTCAAGCCAGTGTCCACCATCGGTCGGGCGCAGCAGACCTCGACATACGACGGCAAATCCACCGAGCTGGAAGCCAAGGGTAGGCATGACCCGTGTGTACTTCCGCGCACACCGCCACTGGTGGAATCCATGGCGGCGCTCGTACTGATGGACGCCGCACTGATGCAAAAGACTCGCGAGCATCAGGGCGGAGTTGACCCGTCCGAAGGATATTTCCCCGCATCTTTGCACCCGATTGAGAAGTACGGCGGGGACGGCGCTGATCCGACAACCAAGTGATCTCGTCCTGATTGAGACCCCAGCAGAGACCAGCAGACCCCAGCAGAGACCAGCCAAGTGGTTTGCTAGGCACGTGCGACAGTATTAACAGAGCGAACCTGTGGCAACCGACCACGTCACCACACTGCGGATGGGCGACCCTTCACACCCCACCGTCCTACAAAAATTTGATTCTCCTGGATTACATTCATTAGTAAGACAATTACAGACTCCCACAGACTCTCACAGACTCCCACGATGTCCTTGGTTCCCCAGGTCTCTACCATCATTCCCACGGAATACAACTCTCCGGAGGCGAAGAAGATTCGCGATATCCAAACCACCAAGTCCTGGGTGGCGCCCAAAGAGTTTGTCCCTGGGGAGTTGTGGATGAAACCAAAGAAGATCACATGGAATGAGGATTGTCCTATTGAGGGTAGGATCTATTACACGGATAAGAATCTCCACAAGCCTACGTCACATGTGCGAAATGTAGACCCCGAGGGATCTGTCCCTTTCCCATTTCCCAAGGATCATGTCGTGGTCTCAGATGATGGAGGCGGTACATGTGCGTGTGCACCGATAGTTGATGTTTTGTCAGATCTGCGCGCGCAGTATGAAGAAGACTACAAGGCACTCGATGCCGCTATATTGTCCCGCGGTAACAGTATGTATGAACGCATCCTCGACGACAACAATCTATAGAAGGACCCCCTATTAATCACATTCTGGAAGGCGAGGAGACGAATATGAACTCTATGATTAGATAAAACCTCAAATAAAGATAAAAGACAAAAAACAATAAAAAGACAAAAGACCCTTTTTTATGTTCTTTTAATTAAATTTGATTCCTTCTAACGATTAGACTACCAACAAAATAAGAACCGAAACAACTCTCAAAAAATGTCCACTTCTTCTAAGACTACACCAGCACCTCAGCCATCCTTTATGCCATCCTTTATGCCATCCTTTATGCCATCCTTTATGCCATCCTTTCTGCCATCCTTTATGCCAGTCAAGGAGGCACACGATGTAATCTACACGGAAAATTGCCATCATGTTTGGAAACTATGTTCTCATCCAGCAATATCATATTCAGCGTTATTTTGCGAAAAATGTGATGAATATCGCAAATTCAGTCTGTGTAAGAATTAAATTATATAATACTCAGGGACACGAATTTTTTCTATGCTAAGGTATAAAATGAGTAGAAGGATAAATCGTTCTAATATTACTAGAAGAAGTAGAGTAAAAAGAAGTAGAGTAAAAAGAAGTAGAGTAAGAAGAAGTAAGAAGAAGTAGAGTAAGAAGAAGTAGAGTAAGAAGAAGTAATTTAGGAAAGACGGGAAGATCTACTAGAACAAAAAGGAAAAATAACCGCAGTAAGGGTCTGCGCCGAAAAAATATGCGTCATATAGGAGGTCGTCCACAGTTCGATCAACCGCGGTATCAACCACTGACACCATTAACTCAAGAAAATATAGATGCGGGGCATCAAGGACAGTTTATGAAAGTAAATGAATGCCCCCACGCTCAAAAATTAACTATAGACCATAGTCCGCTGGCAAGCTCAATTTACGAAATAGGGGATATACTTGAAGGTTCTGATGGGCGAGTATTCAAATACGATCCTAGAAATCAAACCGAAATGCTACCTGATTATCATATATTAACTATGGGCCGTCATCAGGCATGTGTTAAGAAAGAGGATGCGGAAATATATGTCCCAAAACCTGATGAATTTTCTGAACAAGGCAAGGAAGGGTGGAAAAGATGGAAACTGGCAAACCTATATACCATGGAATAGTAAAATCTGAGTGACTAAATATTTCCCATAAAATTTAGAAAGACAAAAATAAAAAAACAAAAATATATAAATTTGATTTTTTTATGTAAGAATAGATTACTAAACAATTAGATATCATGTTGACACGGACACTCTCAAATAACTCTTTCAAGGAAGTGAAGTCTGTTATGGAAGACCTGGTCCATAAGGTTGCTACAAGGAAGAAGGTTACATGGCATCCTTCAGGTATCACTGAGGCTATGACCTTTGAAATTGAACCATGGAGGAGGATTAGACCTACTCCACCAACCAATGTTCGCTGTGGTGACTACGAAGTCCCGGTTGCACCGTTCACTCTACCAGATGCACCCATGATGAAACCTCTGGCAGATTATTCTGATTATAAACCGTCTCCTCCACAAACACCCTTCTGCTGTAGTACACGCCCCTATAACCTTAGACCACGCAAAGATGTCGCTGTTCAACCCATGACAAACTTAGTCTTGAGGTTTAATGGTGATGGTGGTGATGATAAGAAACCAGATCCACCATCTGCTCCTCTTCTAGCAAGATCACAACCTGTATCCTTGGCAGTGATTTATGAAATAGCAGAAGAACTCAGAAAAATAAAAGATATGGACGAATTTATGCCATGTATACGTACATGTAATAGATCAGAAGTCATGATTCCAAGGAGGGGTCCGATAACTGATTCATCCCCTGAATCAGATGATTCTAGTGAAGACTTATATGAAGATTTGTATGGTTAATTATATTATTGTATTGTTCTTTAATTAAATTTGATTTTTTTTATGATTATTTATAGTAACAAATATTCTTTACTCAAACAACGATGTCCGTAAATGATGATAACGCGTATGATAATAACGCCTATGATTTTGAGAATGGTGGGAATGATGTTGAGAACGTTCAAGAATCAACTGAAAAGCAATCTATGATTAAGGGGAATTATACCACGCTTACGTCAGATGAAGTTAAGAGATCTCCAGCACCTATTTGTGCACAAAAGTCCCGAGCACAAACCTGCTTCTTAATTTATATCATTGTAATTCTAATAGTTGTCAGCACTTTGTTTATCGAATGGATCTGGTGGATGGACGAGTCCCGACAAAATGAATCATGGTTAAAGAAGGATATCTATAATGGAGATAGACGCCAGTTAACAACATTTCCCCGACTATACAAACCTAAGCATAGGAAGTGTTCCGATTTCGAATATGGATGTTGTCATACCTATTATAATTGCGATATCAGTGATCAAGGGGAACTCGTATCGGATACTGTGACCGTTTCACCTTATGCTATTGTCCAACATAATGAACACGGAACCAATTGTCCACGCTTACTCGATATGGTTAGTGGATACAACGATCATTATCCGGAGGAGGAAGGACAGAAATGTGCCGAATCAGAATTCGGTTGTTGTGAAATTAACTACTCATGTGATATTCGGATGAGGTTTAGTTATCGGAATACGGTTAATAGAACAAAAGATCTATGGTTGAATGATCTAGAAAAAAAACAAACTAGCATAAATCTAACATTTGCTAAACGAGATGTTGTAGGGAGTAATTGTCCTAGACTAGGTAACATCATTTATGAGTATGAAGGTGGATATCCATCAGAAATAAGCGGTTGGTGGTTTCTAGTTCCGATAGGTATTCTTATAGCGATGTTTATCATTACCATTAAGAAGTAAATTAAGTAGTAGTATCAATATTCATAAACCGGTCTATGACTAATAAGTCTAAATAGTTAAATTTGATTTTATAATATGTATAGTAATTTATCACAATGGATATTAGTGAAGGAATTCCACCTACAAGAGTTCCACATACAAGAGTTCCTATAGAAATTATTAAAGGGAAGTCATTACTAAAAAAAAACGAGAAAATAGAAACAAATATAGATATAATTATAAAGAACGATATAAGTATATTATGTCATTTGAATACAAACTCCGAGAAAAACAAAAATTCTTCTTGTATTTCTCAACCGTATTACCAAATATTGAAGTCATACGAATTATCTGGAAGCAATACAGAAGGTATCAAACAAGGGAGACATTAGAATATTATCATGGAATAAGTCCTTTTAGATCACATCCATGTGGAGATAATTGTTATATGAAACGTATAGGAGGTGTTGATTACGATATGATGATGTATTATCTTCAACCTAGACGTGTGTATTTAGAATGTATAAGAATGATAGGACATCCCTATTTCATATGTAAATTTACAAGAAAAAAACATATAATTGAATCATGTCATAATTATTATGATGCTTTATTAAATGAACAACAAGTTAAATTATTACCTCTTAAAAAAACACATATATTAAATAGAGTGATAACCTTTTTATCAGCAGAAGAGTATGGTCTAGATGATATGATTTGTGAAATAATATTATATTTATCAGGTCTGTATAATCAATATAAACAGACAAAAGTGTTGCATGCTTACCCCTTGTCCGTTGATGCGAATAATATCCTTATGAAATTTGAATAAAATTTGATTTTTTTTGAGAATAGATTCTATTCATACTATATTTTAATGAATTCCTCCGATTCAACCGGACTCTTCAATGAAACTACTGTAACTGTTCAACCTCGTAGAGTAAGGAGATGTGGACATTGTCATCAAGGAGGACACGATCGAAGGACGTGTCCTGCACCAGAACAAGTTGAACGACGAAGATTGAATCATATAGCAAGACAAGAACACAGGCAACGTTTACAAGCACGTAGAGGTGCTGCTGCTGCTGCTGCTGCTACTGCTAATGCTACTGCTAATGCTGCTGCTGATCCGCGAAAATTGTACATAAAATTGTTTAACAACAATAATTATGATGTCCGTGTATATTGGACAAACATAGGCGAGTCTAATGTAAAGTATCTTCAATCAATATCTGGATTTACAGAAGCAAAAATTCGCGCTTATCCTAAGCATAGATTTGTATTTATACCTACATTAGAATTTGAAGGTGATGAACTAGTTCGAAGAGGTGATATAATAAATATGGATACTACTGATAAATTTATTGCAGGTGATTTTAATATATGTGATTTTGAAAATCATGAAATTAATATCATTAAAGAATATGCTATTCCAAAAACACCTCTAGAACAATGGAAGGAGTGTGGTCTTAAATCAATATTCCTTTTAAAAGAATTAGAAAGAATGGGAGCAAAAAAATATGATAATCTTGAACCGCTTATGGATATGGTTCAGGATATTAAAGTTCCCCAACATACCGAACACGATAAAGAATCAGCAGGAGTCCCTTCAACATTCACCAATATCACTTAAATAAACTATTCTTAAACATTTATAAAGATCACGGGTTACCCAGTCAACCGCGCACATCACCTTACATCAAATTTGATTTTACAACATAATAAATACTATCATAAACCAATATGTATTCCCTTTCCGAAGCGCATCACACGATCACCCAACTCAAACAACATATTACAGAGTTAGAGAACCGCTACAAGAAACCCGAACTGACCAACGATGACACACTCAAAGACGACATCACACAACTGCTACTGGATACGCAAGAGAAAGACACTATTGAACGTGTGTGTGGATATGAACTAGGATTGGATTTACTCCATGAATACCTTGAATTTGGTGCAGGTCGTGGTTCTGAGTTACTCACCAAGTTCATTGATAAGATAAATAATGTGACGAAGGGTCAGAATAGATCATGGTGCGAGCGGTTTGTCCTCTCCACTCTGGAAGCTCACGGGGTCAGTTGTGAAGCGAGCGGAGAAGGACCTCAAATTGATGTGGAAGGATTCGTGATTACGATGACATCTCTAGACGATCCGTTGCTCTCTATGAAATCAGTGGTCTAATTACCGTTCATAATTTGAATTGCGTATACACCTCGTCATCCAAGATATGGGTTCTGTGTTGACTGTAATACAGAACTAACTAGTAATAACTCAACAGGGACTAAACATTCACCAATATCACTTAAATAAACTATTCTTAAACATTTACAAAGATCACATAAATTATAAATAACTATTCCTAAATTAAATTTGATTCTTTTTATTTATATTAATTTATTAAAAATAACTCATTATAATGAGCTTTCTATCACGAATGAGGAACAGTCTTATAACAAATTCCGATGTGGATAACCATATAATAGACGGGCATACAAGAGGAAGTGTTCCGGTACCTAGAATACCTGAGGTGACCGTGGAATATTCGCGTGAAATCAATCAACGTTTTTCCTATAAATTGATTAATAATAACGATTACCATATCTGTGTGTATTGGGGAACAAATCGTCAAACAACTCTTAAATATCTACAAAATTTGAGACCTTTTACGGAAACGAGTATTAGGGCGTATCCTAGTCAGCGATTTATAGTTATTCCTACTGACGAATTTAGTGGCGAACATCCTACATCTATTAACATGCAAACTATAGATAAGTTTATTGTGGGAGATTTTAGTTTGGAAGATTTTGAAAATCGCGAAATCCATGTTATCCAAGAATATACGCCCAAAAAATCAGAATTGGATCAATGGAAAGAGGCAGCATTGAAATCACAATTCCTTTTTAAAGAACTTGAAAGACTGGGCGCCAATAAAAATGAAAATCTAGAACCTATCATGGATATGATTCAAGATATTCAGTTACCAAATTATACTGAATTAGATAAAGAACAAGCAGGTATTCCATCAACATTAACTAATTTATAACTAATGTTTCTTATATTGTAAGATTAATTGTTTATACATCTCTAATGTAGATTTTTTATGATATCTTTTTTTTGTTTTATTTTTATTTTTACGTTTTGTTTTTTTATTTCTCATACTTAACATGGATATAAAAATTTAAGAATTTTATTCATAATATATAATCCTAAAATTTTATCATTTGATATAAATGAAGTTAAATTATCATTAAAATCGTCTTTAGACGTTATATTCCCCTTAAATTCCCTAGATAAAATTGATTTTCTACGTTTAATAGGTGGAGAATTAATTAATTCTACATCATCTTTAGTTAATGTCCATTGCCTATATAAATATCTTTGTAAACTAAATAATTCTTTAGTCTGTAAACTATTTAAGATATCATAAAAGATATCTGTTTCAATACTGGTGAATGCAGGCAAAAAATCATAATTATAATAATCTGTAATTGTATCAGCAGAATAAAGTATATATAATTTATTAGGATTTATGAGTAAATATTCAGACATATAATCAATGGTATAATCAATGGTATATTAATTATAATTATCTTAAACTTATCCATATAATGACCACTTTACTTCATCATTTTCATTATACGATTCAACTCTATCTGTATTCATTTCAATTTCTTTATTATACATATGAGGTTGTTCGGACCATGTTTGATTAAATGTAATAGATAAATTTTGTAATATATAATAGCATTCATTGTATAACTGTTTACATATATATCCTAAATAATTTGCTTTCTTAGTTGCTTCAAAATCGCCTTTTTTTATCCCATCAATCATAGTTCTTTCAGGTAGAGAAACAGTTATACTTTGAAAATGATTGACACCTGTCTTTAAATATAATAACGCATTTTCAAAATATTGATTGTAATTATATATATAATCATCTTCTAATAGTTTAATTGTTTTGAAAAATTTTCTCATATATTTAACACCTTCTTTATACGAAACCTTGTTATATCTTTTATACGGTTTTAATTGAATTAATAAATCGTGGATTGTTGTATTATAATACATATCATCGCTTATTTCATTATATTTAATGTCTTGTTTTATTAGTTCACTATTATCTGTTGATTGTAAAACATTCGAAAAGTTTATTACTAACAAAATAAATAATATCATAGATACAATTAATTTAATATCAAAATATTGAATTAATGATACACCAAGTAATATAATAAATAGGTTTGTTTGAAAATCTTGATTTTGAAATAATTTATGGATTTCCATGACTTCTACTTATATTAAAAAAACATATTAAAACTGATAAAATTATCATTAGAATTCCTAGATAAATAATATTATCATTATCTCTAATAAATAAAGATAGTGCTACTAAATGTATCTTAATTCTATCTACATAAGAGGGTTCTCCTTGTAATTTATACATAAATCCTGCTTCCATTAATTTAGAATAATAGGAAGTAACTGAATTACCAAAAAAATGTATCGTATTATTCATAACTTCACCTAAGGGTTTATCTAAAATAGTTGTAGGTTTTTCATTATAATGTTCATCTAATATACGATTCATTTTTTGAAATTCATGAGCATTCAGTGAATCTATGGATGCTCTAACTATTCCATCATTTCTACCTTCCTGAGGTCTGCTTGCTCCACCGACAGGTGCATAATCTACACTCATTATATAATATGACTAGTTATTTTATTTAACTAATTGAACTGATTAAATGAACATTTGAAATCATCATACGCCGGCAACAATATTTATGAATACCCATTTCATCTAAGATCTTACCTTCAATCGATTTATGTGGATTTTTTAAATCAATATAGGTTGATGATGGTTCATTTGATGATTTATCTGTTGGTTCATTTATTTTATTTTTTTCTTCTTGAACTGTTGTGATATAAGGGATCCATTTATCACCTAGAACAGAACCGCATGTGAAACAGCGAACAGGAATAATCATAGTATATAAGAATACTTAGATTATATATTTTTAAATCAAATTTTTATATATGTTATTTTTATAAATGAATACAGTATTTAAAGCATTGTTTGGAAAAATTGAGAAACCAAAATCTAAGACCAAGTCTAAATCTAAAACCAAGTCTAAATCTAGAACAAAATCAGAGGAACAACCTGTTTGTGATAATTGTGGTAGTGCATATTGTACACGTGCTCAATATGACCGATGGGGACCATGTGATAATTATGGGGCAAATAAAAAGAAACCTAAGAAACCTAAGAAACCTAAGAAACCTAAGAAACCTAAGAAACCTAAGAAACCTAAGAAATCTAAGAAATCTAAACAATATACTAAACGGAGAAGATAAATAACTTCTACTTAAATAATAAATGGAAACAATACTTAAAATGCATAAAATATATCAATTATTACCCAATCATGATACTTCAAAACAATTAATTTTAGAACCATTATCGTGTGTTCTAAAATTAGCAATTCTACAATGGAAACCAGTAGGAACTAAAATATCGGTTTCTAAAAATTCACTACAATATCATGAACCATCGATAATACAAGGATTAGCGAGAAGTTTAGGAGGTGATTCTAGACAAGATTTACATAATATATGTCATCCTATTATCAAATGTTTAGAATGGTATCCCTTATCGAACGATGATTACGCGTTTTTTTATAAAGAATGTTTAAAAGGTCTTCTAACTTTAAAACAATCTTATGAATCTAATTCTATTATCAATCATACTATCGATCATTATATAGGATTATTAGAAGGAAAAGAAGTCACTGAAGAATTAGAAGATAATGCAGTTATTTCTAGTCTTAAAAATATGTGGGTAGAACGAGAAATTTATATCTTAAAAACAATGTTAGAACATATTTTATCACTAGATGATGATACAGATAGAGATATGTATTTAGTAATCTTTGAACAATTACTATCAATTAAAGAAGAGAAGGTTAATTTTTATATACAGGATATATCTACTAGTTATTAAATTATATATATATATATATATATGCCTGTGAATAAATATAACATTTATATCATATGTAAAAATGAAGATATCTTTAGACAAAAGGCAAAGAAGTTAAATGATAAATATAAAGGTAAAATTTGTCATATTCAGTTTATACCTGCTGAATATTTAACATTAACTCAATGTAATCAAAAGATGTTAAAGAAACTTAAAACTCTTTATAATACAAAAAGGAAATCTATTATTAGAAAGTTGGGTTGTATCGCGGCACACAGAAAAGCACTTTTAGCCATTTACTCCAATCAAACTCACAATAATTTAATTTTGGAAGAAGATGCTGGTTTAATGAGTGGTTTACCGATGCCTCCTGGAAAATCGTGTTATATGGGAGGATGGATTATACCACCCAAAGTGACATTAGCAGGGAAAGTCAAAGTAGATGTAAAACCGCATAAAGGTATGAATAAAATTGACTATGATAAATTTAAGGTGATTACTACACATGCTCTCTTCATCAAAGGTCATGATGAAGCAACTGAACTTCTAGATATGACTATTGAACCAGACTCATTAAAACCTTATGATATCTTTTTATCAGGGAATCAATTTTTTAAAGACTTCTATTATCCATCTGTTTTCGTTCAAGAAGCACATAAATCAGAAATAGATGATAAAGGAGCAGACCTTAATTATAAACGAACATATAATTATGGTTTAGAAAAACCTAAAATAGTAAAAAAAGGTTCCTTAAAGAAAACTAAAAGAAAGAAATCTAAATCAAAAAAAACTAAATCCAAATCCAGATGATTCTTTAACAGGAGTTTCATCGGTTGTAATTACTACGTCTTCTTTTAATCCTTCTAAAGGTTGTTCTAATTCTCCTATAGGTTGAACGTCTAATTCATTAAGACCATCCATCATTTTAGTTAAGACTGTCATTTTAGGTTGCATAAAAGATAAGATTCCTTTAAATGAATGATTAATATAATTCATTTCTTTTTTTAACATATTAATGCTTATCACATAATTTAAAAAGATTGTGTGAATATTATCTGGAATTTGTAAATCTTGTGATTCTTGTAAAAAGGTAGAAAAGGTTTCACTTTCATCTTCTTTAAATCTATCTGAAAATTCTAAATAGGTCGGTTTAGATTTACAACTTAAATCTAGTAATACATCCGTATGTAAGGGTACAATCATTTTTTGTTTTTGCATAGTATCTGCACTATATCCTTTGACTCTGGTCATACATTCATTACATTCAGTATATAGTCCTTTAATTTTATCTTGAATTTGACTCGCATAATCTTGGGTCAGAGGTGTAAACGATTGTTGTCTTTGTTTCAATGCTTTTTCTAATACATCTAAATGAGATCCTCCTCCCTGCGAACATTTGCGTTCATCTACTAAGGATTGATAATTAAATAAATCATCTCCTTCAGAATATCCACATTGATCTAATCCATCTGTAAATAAATCTACAGGAGAGATATCTAATCGCCATTCTTGGATTACATTTTGAACATAATGTTGAATAAATGAATTATCATTAATTAATTCGAGTAATCTACTTTTAATACGACATCTTATAACTGATAAAATATGAATTAAAGATGTTTTATCAGATTGACACAATAATAATAAATGTTTTAAGACACTCATTTCAGTCCTTTGATTTTTAAGTTTATTGGTAACTTCAATAGGTTCATGCATATCTATTTCACCCGATACACATAAAGATATCATTTTTTCTAAATCGTAATAATTCAATTGATCCATATATAAGTAATTTATATTATTTTTATTGTTTAAACTTTCTTCATAATCCCAATATATGTAACTAGTGGATTATTCATATCAAGTAACATATCATTTAGAATATTTCCAGAACTATGTTTATCTATCTGTTTGAATAATTGAATAGGTGATTCAGTATATTTTTTAGGATGTTTGTAATGTTTATTTGCTCTAATACCTCTTTTCAAATTATCGACACCTCCAGGATGATCTTTTAACCAATTTCCAACATCAAATATCCTCAATTGTTTCTTAATATCTAAGACTATCCAATTTCTTTTTTTCAAAACTTGATCTATTGTATATACTTTTGATCTACGTTTAGGTTTTACCGGACTGCCTCCCTTTTTAGGTTTAGGTTTTCCACGTTTAAATGTTGGATCCATTAATTCTAATACATCATATGCCATATCCAATGATCCTTCAATCCAACATTGATGTAAACAAAATGATTCATTCACTAGATAAACTTTTTCTGTTGGAAACGGTTTTAATAAACGTTTATAAACTTCTTTCACGGAATGACCTGGTTTCCACATATGAACTCCTGCCGACCAATAATGACTTGTGATAAATTCCGGTTTAGGAGGTTCTTTATTCAAAACTTCTTTCACTTCTTTATGTAAATGTTCTATTAATTGTGTATTACCTTGTTTACTTAGATTTGACCACATATCAGCGTATTGACCGTCAGTATAAGATATCATAATTAAACCACTTTCATAATCTATGGGAATTATATGCCGAATATAATTATCAGTAATAGTCCTAGGTAAGTTATGAAACCATACTTTACCTGATTTATCTTTAGGGTATTTAGCATAAATCCGTATCAATGGAATAGGTTTTACTGAATGGATATCTTCTATATCTTTGAATTTAGTAAACGATTGTAAAGAATCATAGGGCAAACAACAAACAATCGTAGATCCATATCTTTTCTGTTTATCTATTTGAACATAGTTCTTTCCTATATCAGTGACACTTGTATCTAGTTGAATGGTAACATTACTTTTTTCTTTTAATTTGTTAACCAAAGAATCTGTAATAGATGTTAGACCATTTTTCATAACAAAATAATCACATGCTGTAAATAAATCTTGTTTATATGATTTGAGTGCTATATGAGCATTCATTTCACTAAATTCACCATCATATCCTAACATATGTTGAAATAATTTTGCTGTCTCAAATCCCAGAACATCAATACAAAGTTGTAGTAAATTAATACTTTGAAGATATTTTTTAGTGTATAATTTTGATCCTTCAAGCAAGTCTTTCACTAAGGAATAAAAATTAATTCTAGATCCTTTTAATTTATAATTTATTTTATCGGGTAATTGAATGAGTTGATCATCTAACTTTAATTCTTTGAGAAGAGACATCACTTTTGTGTGTTTAGATGATATACGCGCTGCTCCTAATTCAAATTGCAAGCCTTGTTCTTTTTTTGTAAAAATCCTTCCTCCAAGTCTATTGGTTGATTCAAGTAATAAGATATCTTTTCCTGTATCAGATAATTTGTGTGCCATGAATAGACCTGAAATTCCACCACCTACAATAATGTAATCATAAATTCCCATAATACTATATCATAGAAAATAACATTTACTAATTATATACGCATTTTTTTCTATGTTAGATTATATAATAAAATGTCTAATCGTGATAGATCGAAAAAACGTAATAGGATTATAAAGAACAAAATAAAACGTAAATTACAGACAAAACGTAAATTACAAAAAAAACGTAAATTACAAAAAAATCGTAAATTACAAAAAAATCGTAAATTACAGACAAAACGTAAATTACAAAAAAAACGTAAATTATCTTATAAACAAAAGAGCGGAGGGCCCTCCGCGTCACGTAAACTGAAACAAAATTACCTGCCAGCACAAATACCGACCTCTTCGCGGCAGCGCCCGGCACTAAAACAAAGAGCAACATTACCAGTAAATAGAAAACCTCCATATTTATCAAGTAAAGGATATGCAGTAAATCCATTAAGCAGTCCTACTCCTGGTCCTATAACACCAATTAGTTCGAAGATACCTAAATATACAGGTCCCCCAGTAAAACCATTATCAAGATCACGTTCAAGATCACGTTCAAGATCACGTTCAAGATCACGTTCTTCTTCATCTTCTTCTGCAGGATCAGATATACCTGACTTAGAAGATGAAGAAGAAGAAGAATTTGAAGTACAGACACGATGTAATAAATTTAAATCTAAAAAAACATGCTCGAGTTGGAAGAACATGGGTGGGTGGCATAAGGATAAAAATGGACCTTATGAATGTAGATGGTCTCGAAATAAATGTAAAACTGTAACAGAGGCAATAAAAGGACAAAAGCAACAACGGGATGTCGCTGCCGCAGAAGCACAACGGAATGTCGTTGTCAAAAAAGCACAACCTTAATTAAAACTAAAAGAAAATAAACATTTGCTAATTATATACGCAATGAATTGTTTAGTCCTAGGCGATATGGGGAAAGGAACAGATGATCAACTCAAAGTTGCTAAATCTATGAAACAATTATATAAAAAATATGATATAAAATTTGTCTTAGGTTTAGGTGATAATATTTATCCTGATGGATGTGAATCTGTTAATGATCCATTATTTCAAACTCATTTTGAAGATCCTTATTCTATCTTACCTAATCATAAATGGTATATGTGTTTGGGGAATCATGATTATGGATACATGGAGGGTGGTCCAAGAGGATTATTAGATAATTCTAAGTGTCAGGTAGACTATACAAAGCATTCTAAAAAATGGCATATGCCTAGTAAATATTATTCATTTACAAAAGGACCTGTTGAATTCTTTTACTTAGATACAAACTTTGATCGGTTGTCTGAATCTATTATTCAAAAACAATTGAAGGTAATGAAACATAAATTAGATTCATCTAAGAAGAAGTTTAAAGTAGTGATAGGTCATCATACATGGCGATCTATTGCTGGTCACGGTAATGCTGAACCTAGATTAGAGGTATTTCTAAATGATTTATTCAAAGATACAAAACCACATTTATATTTATGTGGGCATGATCATTGTAAAAGTGTAATAGTTAAAGATGGGATGACCTTAGGTATAATAGGAACAGGTGGTGAACCCTATGATGAACCTAATGTAAATTTAGGATCAATGAAAGATTGTCAGATCAACTATTTTTCACCTAGTTTAGGAGCAGGTGTTTTACAAATAGGAAAGAATAACTTAACTCTTAAATTCTTTAATGAAAAAGGATTTTGTGAATATACACATAAAATTAAAGGATAGACTTAATATGTAGAATCACCTATATTTAAGATTTTATCATATCATTAATTACCTTATTCCACATTTTTACCCAAGAAGAGT
>Ga0315336_1004553_pt1 | contig 16264 bp, 16 predicted proteins | sample ASW5metaG_FD_204512 | JGI IMG/M metagenome (GOLD analysis project Ga0315336, IMG submission 204512) | Ammonia-oxidizing marine archaeal communities from Monterey Bay, California, United States - ASW #5 | ecosystem: Environmental > Aquatic > Marine > Intertidal zone | place: USA: California...
TCAACGTCCCGTAGCCCTTGGCGCGGGCAAAGGCGATGCATTCGTCGACCAGCCGCCGGCCGATGCCCAAGCCACGCGCCGACGGCTCCACATAGAGGAGCCTGAGCTTCGCCACCTCGGGCGACTTGCGCACGACAAAGACGGAACCAACCACCTCACCTTCGCGCTCGGCGATCCAAGCGCGCTCCCACTCTGGATCGAATTTCCTGACGAACTCGGCGAGGATCTCGGCGACCAGCGCCTCGTAGGTTCCGTCCCAGCCATACTCCTGCGTGTAGAGCATTCCCTGGCGGCGCGTGACACAGCCGATATCGCCGACCTGCAGCGGCCGCAGGATGTAGGGCACCTTGGGTTCGGGCCTGTCGCCGAGCAGATCCCGGATGGTCCGCATGGCCCTGACCAGACGCTCCTGATCGACGGGCGCCAGGCGCCCGAGCAGCGCGCGCACCTGGTCGTGCGAATCCTGGTTGAGCGGCGCGAAGGCTTGCCTGCCCGCCGGCGTCAGCGCGATAGAGGCGCGGCGCGCATCTGCCTCCGTGGCGGCGCGCTCGACCAGGCCGCGTTCCTCGAATTTCTTGAGCAGGCGACTGACGTAGCCAGGGTCGAGGCCAAGGTCGCGCACCAGATCGCTGGCGACGAGCCCGTCACGATTGGCAAGCTCATAAAGCACCCGCGCCTCGGTCAGCGAGAACGGGCTCTTCAGAAGACCTTCGTCGAGCAGTCCGATCTGGCGCGTGTAGAAGCGGTTAAAGGCGCGCACGGCATCGATGCGTTCCTTGCCTGGGTGGTCGTGGATGGTCATCGACTTCTCCTATCCTGTGCAGGAGAGCCCATTTAGTTGACTGAGTCAATAAATTCTTGGAGCCGATCGTTACGCAAAGTAGCCCTCACCCCATCGGCAGCACCGGCCAGAACTCCGCGATGCGCCCGCCGGCAAACACCGCAATTGCTCCGAAGTGCTGCAGCACGGCCTCGCTCTGCGTCGGCCGCAGGAAGGCGTAGTCGCCTGGTTTTGCATCCGCTGCGGCCGGCAGGCCCATGAATTGCTGGTTCGAGGACAAGCCGATCAGCCCATTCGCCTTCATGCCCTCGGGAAACACCGGCTCGGCCATCCATTTGCCCCCATAGAGATAGCAGCCCTTGCGCGGAAAGAGGCCGAGCGCCTGCAACGCCCTGGAAAGCGCCGGCGGACCGGGCAGCATCGGATCAAGCGCCTTCAGGATCGGCGTCGCGACGAAGGCCGCCGCCTGGAAGCCTTTCAGGCCTGGCGTATCGAAGTCCCTGGGCAACACGAAGGCCGAGCCGATCGACACTTCGTTGGCGACGCTACCGCCATGCAGCAGCGCCGTTTTGGAGCCACCTATATTGAGAATCCGGCGCTGGTCCGGGCCGAGCGCGGCGGCGAACCCGGCGGCCTTGGCCGAGGCCTGCTTCAGCGCCTTGGCCGCGCCGCCGAACAAGCCCGGTATCTCCGCTGCATGCGCCTCATAGGCCATGATGCCTTCGCAGCGCAGACCCTTCGGTATTGTCAACGCCCTGATCTCGGCCGGACTCGAAAAACCGCCGCGATGCAGGCCGACATCGACCTCGAAGGCGAAGCGCAGTTCGGTGTCGAGCACGGAAGCGAGCGCGCCATATTCGGAGAGCCGTTCCGGCGTGTCGATCAGCCAGCAGACACGCGACCACCAGCCCGCGCCGCCCCGGGTCAGCGCGGCCCTGGCGGCGCCGACGGGCATCGGCTTGCCGTAAAGAAGATCGCCGTCCGGAAAAGCATCCAGCACGGCCTGCGTCACCGGCGGATGGAAGGTCATGAAGCGGTCGGTGCCGAGCGCTCTGGCGATATGCGATAGCAGCGGCATGCTAGGCAGTGACTTGTCGACCAGCCGTACGGCAAGGCCTGGCGCCAACCTCTCCTTCACCAGCGCGATATTGCCATCCAGCCGGTCGCGATCGAGCACAAGGCAAGGCCGAAAAATGTCGGCGGCTTTCAGCGCATCGGACAGAGCGGCGAAATAGGTGCTCATCCTTGGATGCCTGAAGGACTGGGTTCTATGCCGAACAGGCCGGCCATGTAGGGCGAGACGAAGCGATTGTCCGGATCGATGTCGCGGCGCACCGCCATCGCATCGTCCCATCGCGGATAGAGTTTTCTGAAATCCGCCGCCTTCAGGCTGTGTATCTTACCCCAATGCGGTCTGCCGCCATATTTACGGAAGATCGGCTCGGCGGCGCGCATGAACGGAAGCGGATCGTTCGCCGCGTCGTGGTGGATGGCGATCGAACAGGTCAGCCGCTTGTAGAAGGGCGAAAGCCAGAATTCGTCGGGCGCGACCGAACGCACCTCCATTGGGAAATAGACTTCCGGAAAGTGCTTCTCCGTCAGCGCGATGATCTCGGCCAGCGCCTTCGGACCCTCGTCGAAAGGCAGGTGGTATTCCATCTCGTTGAATCTGGTGCGACGGTCGCTGACATAGACGTTGAGCCACTCCTGCACATAGTCCTCCGACGGAACTTTCCTGACGGCGCCCTTGATCAGCGTGCGGCGCACGGACGGGAGCCAGCGCAACGCGGTGCGCAGCTTGCGCAAGGTCGCCAGCCCTTCCTCGTCGTCCTCGGTCGGTCGCGCCGTCGGCGCTGCGTCGCTGAGATCGCTGGCGATGAACTGCGCATGGTCGGCGAAGGGGATATAGTAGAATTCGGCCGAGCGATGCGCGGCCATCATCTTCTCGAAATCGCGCAGCATGTCGCCGATGGGCAGCACCCATTTGCGGCGACGCAGCCGATAGGTCGCAACGTTGTTCATCGTTACTTCGGTCAGCACGCCGAAGCTGCCCAGCGCGACGCCGGTGGCGTGGATCATGTCCAGGTCGCTCGCCCGGCTGAACTCGCGCAGCCTGCCTTGCCCGTCGACGAGCTGCACCGCCTCCAACTGCGTGTGATAGGCTCCGAGCGTCGGGCCGGAGCCGTGCGTCGCCGTGCCGAGCGCGCCGCCGATGGCCTGCCTGTCGATGTCGCCCATGTTCGGCAGGCCCTGCCCGATGTCCCGCAGGATATGCATCAGGGCGCCCAGTCTCGTCCCCGCCCCCACCCGCGCGCGGTTGTTCGCGGCATCGTGCGAGACCAGCCCTTCGATCTTCTCAAGTGAGACGATGGTACCCGCGGACTGCACCAGCGGCGTGAAGGAATGGCCGGCGCCGGCGACGCGTAGCGGACCTGGCGCCGAGCGCACAAGTTCGGCCAGCTCGGCGGCATCGGCCGGTGTCGCGATCAATGTCGGAGAGGCCGTGACGAAGCCCGACCAGTTGCTCCAGGCGTCTGCCATCTCGATCCTTCCGTTCAGGCCCGATGGTGCCGCCGCGTGACCAGCGCGAAGACGCCAAGCAACATCACGCTGGCCAAAGCAGTCGCCGCGGCGAATTCGGGCACCGGGCGAAAGTTCCCGCCATCGATCAAAAGCGAGGCGGCGATCGGGCCGATGGCGAGGCCGAAGAGCTGCGCGGCCGGCACCAACAGCACGGCCGTGCGTGTCTCGTCGGCGGTGATCGCCAGCCGGATCTGGTAAGGCACGATGAAGAGCAGGATGAAGCCCATCACCAGCGCCACCGCCCAGAACACCGAAAGGCCCGGGCCGGATGCGAGCAACACCGAGCTGATCGCCGCGATGACCCCGATGATGGTGATGGCAAAACGATAGTCGATGCGCGCCTCGAAGACGGTCGCGGTCATCGCGCCGATCACCTGCGCGGCCAGGCTTGCCGAGACCATCAGGCCGACGGTGCGGCCGTCGATGCCGAACTGCGCGCCGATAGGCTCGAGGAAAGCCCAGACGGCGCCGAAGAACATGAAATAACAGAAGATCGACAAGAGCGCGGTTATCGCGGGCAAGGTCGCCACATTGGCGAAGTGCTCTTCCTTCGGCAGGTCGGCATAGTCGTCCGGCACGGCCCAGGCGACGACCAACGACAGCAGGCAGACGATGCCGAGCGCGATGAAGCCGCCTGCCGAGCCGGCGGCGGGAACGGCATAGAGCGCAAGTATCAGCGCCAGCGCGCATTGCGCCAAAGTCTGCAGCGTGACGAAATAGCCGCCGATGCGCTCGGCCCGGCGCGAGCGGGCGATCAATTCCGTAGCGACAGCAACCAGCCCGCCCTCCGACAGGCCGGCCAAGGCGCGGGCCCCGATCAACGCATTGGGACTACCGGCATAAGCGGTCCAGAAATTGGCGAGCGCGAGCAGGACGAGCAGCGACGCGCTCTTCCAGCGCATGTTCCTGGCAGGGAGCAGCATGGCCACGATCGCCGAGCCGATGCCGATCGCGATCATCTCGGCAGTGGCGACCAGCGCCAGTTCGTCGCCGGTGACATGGCTCTCCGTGTAAAGCGCGCCGAGCAGCACCGGCTGCAGGCCGAGGATGAGCAGGCCGACCGAGCCGATCCAAAGCGCCGAGACCAGTTGCAGTCCCGTCGGATTGCCAACGAGCCAATCGCCATCTCCCACCTGCGCGGATTGCGATACAGTCACGAGGCGCCCTCCCTTGCAGCCCGGCTGAAAAACTGACAAGCTGTCAGTATTTTCACGAAACTGATACTTGATCATGTTTCTTGTCAATCGGGAATTCGCACTCTCGTGAGAGATTTGGCGCATGACGCAAGCAAGACGGAGGGCGACAGAGCCAAGGCGCAGGCCGAAACAGGAGCGCAGCCGCGAGCGCATCGACGCAATCCTCGCCACGACCATGCGGCTGATCGGCGAAAAGGGCATCGACGCGGTGACGATGAGGGAAGTCGGCGCGCTGGCCGGTGGGCCGATCGCTACGGTCTATCACTACTTTCCCAGCAAGTCGGCGATCCTGGCGATGCTCTACGAGCGGTTTTCCGAGGAAAGCCGGGCGCGCTTCGGCGCGATCATCGACGGGATAAGCGGGCGGGGCGACGTCATGGCGGCGGCAGACCGCATGCTGGACGACTACTATGCCCGCGTCGCGGCGGATCCGGCCATTCAGGACTTGCAGAACGCCATCCAGGCCGACAAGGCGCTGCAGCATCTCGACATCGCCGAGACAAGGTATCAAGCAAAGATGCTATGCGACCATGTCGCACCGATGCTTCGCGCGGAGCAGCGCGAGGCGTTCGGGCGCGTCGTGTTCCTGATCTTCCAGCTTGCCGGCGGCGTCGTGCGGCTGGCGCTGACGCAGAACAAGGAAGAAGGCCAGCGCACGATCGAGGATTACCGCTCGATCATCCACACGCAGTTGCGGCAATTCCTCTGACGGATCAGGGATCGAGCTTGGGCCCCAGGATCTCGACCAGCCAGTCGACGAAGACCCGCACCCGTGGCGATAGCTGCCGGCTGCGTGGATAGAGCACGGAGATCGGGGTTGACGTGGGCGGATTGTCCGGCAGCACCTCGACCAGACGGCCGGCATCGAGGTCGGTGGTGAAGCGGCGACGCGGCGCCTGGTAGAGGCCGAAACCCTGGCGCACCAGCGCGGCGGCGGTGTCGGAATTGGACACCGTGACGCGGGAGGGCAGGACGATCTCGCGGATCTTGCCGTCGACAGTGAATTCCAGCGGCATCACCTGCCCGGTGCGCGACGAGACGAAGCCGATCATCATATGTCCGGCAAGTTCGTCCGGCGATCGCGGCAAGCCATGGCGCTCGACATAGGCGAGGCTGGCGACTGTCGCCTCGCGCGCCATGCCGATGCGCCGTGCGATCATGTCGCTGTCGGGCAGCGTGCCGGCGCGCACCACGCAATCGACGCCCTCGCGCACGAGATCGACGAAACGGTCGCCCTCGCCGATATGTACGCTGAGCCCGGGATGGCGCTCCAGCAGGGCCGGCAGTTCCGGGATGACCAAGGTGCGGGCCAAATGGCCGTTGATGTCCACGCTTAGCCGGCCGCGCGCCTCATGCGCGCCGAAACCACCCTCGGCGTCCTCGATGTCGGCGAGGATGCCGATGCAGCGCTGATAATAGGCTTCGCCGTCAAGCGTCGTCGTGACGTGCCTCGTTGTGCGGCGGAGCAATTGCACGCCGAGCCGCTCCTCCAGTTGCTTGATCCCGGCAGTCGCGCTGGAGCGCGGCAGGCCGAGATCGGCGGCGGCCGCGGTGAAGCTGCGCCGTTCCACGACGCGGGTGAAAAGCCGCATGCCGTCAAACCTGTCCATGGCCAATTGTTCGCACAGGCTGAATAGTGTTGGCAATCCATGCCCAATTATATCGGCTGCTCAGCCGGATATATGCATCTCCAGCCAAACCGAAGGAGATCTCGCCATGACCACTCGCCCCATCGCCCTCATCACCGGCGGCAGCCGCGGCCTCGGCCGCAACACCGCGCTCAACCTCGCCCGCAAGGGCGTCGACGTCGTCATCACCTACCGCTCCCGCGTCGATGAGGCGAAGTCGGCGGTGGCCGAGATCGAGGCCGCCGGCGGTCGCGCCGCGGCCCTCGAACTCGACGCCGGCGCCGTCGCCACCTTCCCGGCCTTCGTGGCGGCGTTGAAGAAGGCGCTCTTGGCAACCTGGCAGCGCGACCGCTTCGACTATCTCGTCAACAATGCCGGCACCGGCCTGCGCAAGATGATCGCCGAGACGACCGAAGAGGAGTTCGACACGCTGATGAACACGCACCTCAAGGGTGTCTATTTCCTCACCCAGGCGCTGCTGCCGCTTATCAATGATGGCGGCCGCATCATCAACATTTCGAGCGGGCTCGCCCGCTTCGCCGCGCCCGGCTCCTCGGCCTATGCGATGATGAAGGGCGGCATCGAGGTGTTCACGCGCTACCTCGCCAAGGAGCTCGGCCAGCGCGGCATCACCGCCAACACCGTGGCGCCGGGCGCGATCGCCACCGACTTCAACGGCGGCCATGTGCGCGACAATGCAGAGATAAACCGCATGGTGGCCAGTGTCACCGCGCTCGGGCGCGCCGGCGTTGCCGACGATATCGGCCCGATGATCGCCTCGCTGCTGTCGGACGACAATCGCTGGGTCAACGCCCAGCGCATCGAAGTGTCGGGCGGCATGAACATCTAGGCGATCGGTTACGTGACCTGCCGGATCAGTCCTTCGAAGCCGTCGGCAAGATTGGCATTGCCGGCGGCGACGAAGCTCGACAGGTTCCTGGCTCGCCCTGGTGTCTTGTTGGCATCGAGCAGCACCGCCTTGCCCTCATGCATGACGAAGTCGAACTTGCCGTAATCGAAGCCGAGCTTGCGCCTCAGCGCGCGAAGCTCGTCGGGCACCGGAACCGGTTCGCGGCGAATGGTGTCGTCGCCCTTGACGAGCGGCTGCGGCGAGACATGGCGGGTGCAGCGCTCGCGCTCGCCGCAGAACAGCCAGAAACGGGCGCCAAAACCGTCCGGCTCCGGTTCTGGAATGAATTTCTCGACAACCAGATCCCGGCGCTCGAACACCTCGACCGGTACGTCGGCTAGCGAGGCATGGACCTCGTATCTTTCGAGAGCTTCGACACCGGGAAACGGCTCCCGCCTGCCGGCGCGCCCGGCGCGCCGGTTCAGTTGCTGCTCCGGCGTGCCCCAATGGTTCAGGCTGCTCTTGACGATGACGCTTCCCTGCCAGCCATCTTCCCGGCCGATCACGGCGCCGCTAATGCGGCGTTTCGAAATATCGGCCGCGCCGATGTTGAGGCAAAAGGGAAAGCGGCGCGCATAGTCGACATAATCGGGCGGTGTCACGGTCACGTCGAGATGGAGCACCGCGATGTCGGCGGCGGGTTCGGCCGAAGTGCCGCACAGGACCCGCACCGAATGGCCGCGGCGCTTCAGTTCCGCCAGCAGGTCGAACAGCATATAAGGGCTATCGCGCCGCAAGAGCAGCCCCCGCCGGCTCTGGAAGCGGTCGAACTCATGCGTGATCACCGCGATGCGCGCCATGCCTGTCCCCACTTGGCCTAACAAGCGTCGTCGACTATTCGATCGAATACAACGCGCTGCTGGCTGGGGTTTGCATGACAGAGCATTGGAATGCAATTCGCAAACATTGGCAGTTGCTCGGCCCGCCGCTGCGGCCGCCGGCGGAGGTGGTCGAAACCTACGAGCGCGAACTTGACCTTGCCCGATCGCATGTCGTCATGCTCGGTGTGACGCCGGAGCTCGCCGGGCTTGGCGGGGCAATGACATCGGTCGACGAGTCCGCCGACATGATCGCCGGCATTTGGCCCGGCGACAGCGACACGCGCAAGGCCGTGCAGGGCGACTGGTTCTCGCTGCCCTTTCCCGGTGCAAGCGTCGAAGCGCTGATCGGCGACGGCTGTCTCTCTGCCATCGGCGCCGCCGACCTCAGGCGCAGGCTGTTTGCGTCGGTCGCGCGCGCGTTGAAGGACGACGGACGCGCCGGCATCAGGCTTTACGCCTCTCCCGAAAGCCCCGACGACCCGTCGGATGTCCGCGCCCTGGCGCTGAGCGGCGGCGTCTCGACCTTCCACGAGCTCAAGTGGCGCGTGGCCATGACCGCGACGGGCGGCGCGCCTGACTACGCGATACCGGTTAGGGGCATCCTCGAACAATTCGACAGGATGTTTCCCGACCGCAAGGAGCTGTCGGCCCGAACCGGATGGGAACTGCCGGTCATCGGAACCATCGACGTTTACCGGAACTCGCCGGCCGTCTACAGCTTCGCGCCCGCGGCGACTCTCGTCGACGAGGCAAAGTTATATTTCGGCGATGTCGGCCTTGCCTCGACCGGCAGATACGGGCTCGCCGAACGCTGCCCGCTGCTGGTTTTGCGGGCACCGAGGCACCTGGAGTGACGGCGAGATTGCTCATTGGTGCCTCGCTGCAGGCCGTTCATTTTCCGCCTCGCGTTCCGCGCTAGAAAAATTTCGCGCCATCGCCCCCTTGCGCGCGCCTTGACTCTCACACCCCGCCAGCTTATTTCAGCGCCACGTTAGCACTCGCCTTGGGTGAGTGCTAACCGATGTCCGGCGGCCTCGCCGGATGGAGGAACAGTTCTCACCGTTCTCATTCGAGGAAGACAAGATGGCAAAGTCCAAGTTCCGCCCGCTTCATGACCGCGTGGTCGTTCGCCGGGTCGAATCCGAATCCAAGACCGCCGGCGGGATCATCATCCCGGATACGGCGAAGGAGAAGCCGCAGGAAGGCGAGATCATCGCCGTCGGCTCCGGCGCTCGCGACGAAAGCGGCAAGCTCGTGCCCTTGGACGTCAAGGCTGGCGACCGCATCCTGTTCGGCAAGTGGTCGGGCACTGAAGTCAAGCTCAATGGCGAAGACCTTCTGATCATGAAGGAATCCGACATCATGGGCATCATCGGCTGAACATCGGCCTCTCCATCAACTGAGTTTTCGGGCTCTTCCCGAGCCCCTGTCAGGAGCTAACCATGGCTGCAAAAGAAGTAAAATTCTCCCGCGACGCCCGTGAGCGCATGCTGCGCGGCGTCAACATCCTCGCCGACGCAGTGAAGGTGACCCTCGGCCCGAAGGGCCGTAACGTCGTCATCGACAAGTCGTTCGGCGCCCCGCGCATCACCAAGGACGGCGTCACCGTCGCCAAGGAGATCGAGCTTGAGGACAAGTTCGAGAACATGGGCGCCCAGATGGTCCGCGAAGTCGCTTCGAAGACCAACGATATCGCCGGCGACGGCACGACCACCGCGACCGTTCTGGCCCAGGCGATCGTCCAGGAAGGCAACAAGGCCGTTGCCGCCGGCATGAACCCGATGGACCTGAAGCGCGGCATCGATCTCGCCGTCGCTGAAGTCGTCGTCGCTCTTGGCAAGGCCGCCAAGAAGATCAAGACCTCCGAGGAAGTCGCCCAGGTCGGCACGATCTCGGCCAATGGCGACGAGTCGGTCGGCAAGATGATCGCGGAAGCGATGCAGAAGGTCGGCAACGAAGGCGTCATCACCGTCGAGGAAGCCAAGACCGCCGAGACCGAGCTGGAAGTCGTGGAAGGCATGCAATTCGACCGCGGCTACCTCTCGCCCTACTTCGTCACCAACGCCGACAAGATGGTCGCCGATCTGGAAGACGCCTACATCCTGCTGCACGAGAAGAAGCTGTCCAACCTGCAGGCCATGCTGCCTGTGCTGGAAGCCGTCGTTCAGACCTCGAAGCCGCTGCTCATCATCTCGGAAGACGTCGAAGGCGAGGCCCTGGCCACGCTCGTCGTCAACAAGCTGCGCGGTGGCCTGAAGATCGCCGCCGTCAAGGCCCCGGGCTTCGGTGACCGCCGCAAGGCCATGCTGGAAGACATCGCCATCCTCACCGGTGGCCAGGTCATCTCGGAAGACCTCGGCATCAAGCTCGAGAATGTCGGCCTCAACATGCTCGGCCGCGCCAAGAAGGTGTCTATCTCCAAGGAGAACACCACCATCGTCGACGGCGCCGGCAAGAAGGCCGAGATCCAGGGCCGTGTCGCCCAGATCAAGCAGCAGATCGAGGAAACCACCTCGGACTACGACAAGGAGAAGCTGCAGGAACGTCTGGCGAAGCTCGCCGGCGGCGTTGCCGTGATCCGCGTCGGCGGTGCGACCGAGGTGGAAGTGAAGGAAAAGAAGGACCGCGTTGACGACGCCCTGAACGCGACCCGCGCGGCCGTGGAAGAAGGCATCGTTGCCGGCGGTGGCGTGGCCCTGCTGCGCGCTTCGGCCAACGTGAAGGCCACCGGCGCCAACTCCGACCAGGCCGCCGGCATCAACATCGTGCGTCGCGCATTGCAGGCTCCGGCCCGCCAGATCGCGGCCAACGCCGGTGCGGAAGCCTCGATCGTTGCTGGCAAGATCCTCGAGAACAAGGGCGCGACCTTCGGCTACAACGCCCAGACCGGCGAGTATGGCGACATGATCGCCATGGGCATCGTCGACCCGGTCAAGGTCGTGCGCACCGCTCTCCAGGACGCGGCCTCGGTCGCCGGCCTGCTCGTCACCACCGAAGCCATGATCGCCGAAGCCCCGAAGAAGGAATCTGCCGGCGGTATGCCGGGCGGTATGCCTGGCGGCGGCATGGGTGGCATGGGCGGCATGGACTTCTAAGAAGTCCGGTCCACGACCGACACGGAAAGGGCGCCGAAAGGCGCCCTTTTTCGTTCTTGGGTTGAGCCCAAGATACCGATCTCATCAAGGTGCCCGACCGCTCGTCGGAAAGCCAATTATCAAAGTTCCGTGCGATTACTCAATAAAATCAGCAGCTTCAATAAAGCGCCTCATCGTTGTCGGACAATATTTTTTAACACATTCTCGGATACTGAAGGACCGGGGGTTCGGCTGTGTGTCCGAACGGGTGTAAGGTCCATGCAGATTTTCCGTCGGTTTTCGCGTAACCGTGACGGCAACGTCATTATCATGTCCGCGCTGCTCCTGCCGTTGCTCGTCGGCGTGGCCGCCCTCGTCACCGAATATGGCGGCGCGCTGGTCGAGCGCGCCGACAACCAGCGCACCGCCGACCTAGCGGCCGTTGCCGGAGCGCTCGCCTACAACAAAACGCAGTCGACCAGCCAGATGGCGGCTGCGGCGGTTAGCATCGCGGCGCTCAATGGCGTTCCGGCAGGGGACGTCTCGGCAAGCCTCGACGCCTCGCCGAAGACAACCGGCATGAATGCGGTTTCCGTATCGATACGCACGCAGAAGCAGCTGCTTCTGGCGCGTGTGCTTGATGATCGCCAGCAATTGCAGATCTACGCCAATTCGGTCGCCGAGCTCGGCGCTCAGGCCTCGACACCCGGTTGCGTGCTGGCCCTGGACGGTACCCAAACCGGCGTGACGCTTTCCGGCGGGACGGCCATCAGCGCCCCCAAGTGCACAGTGTCGTCGAACAACACGGTGACGGTTCCCTGCGGCACCACGATCTCGGCGCTTGGCGTCAACTACAATTCGGCGGCCGTCCCCAGCCAGCCCTGCAACGGCATCACCGGCCCCAACGGCACCGCGGCGCTGATCGCCAAGAAATCGACACCCGACCCGCTGGCCGGGAATACGGCTGTTACCGCCGCGGTCGCGCGCTTCGCGACGGTCGCGGCGCTGTCCGCGACGACAGCGCCGGCGGCTCCGACCAGCGTCACAGGGACCGATATCAGCTTCGCCTGGAGCCAAAGCTCGACGCAGAGCCAGGCGACCGCGCTCGGCTGCTCGGCGACATGGGCATCCTCGACATCCACCTGGACGCTGAATTGCGGTTCGAAGACCACAGTCAACCTGGGCACCATCACCATTGGCGGCGGCATCAACCTCAACTTCGCCACCACGGGTCCAGCAACCACCGTCTACAACATATCCGGCGACCTCACGACCAGCGCCACAACCAATTTCGGACCGGGCACCTATAATTTCGCCGGCAAGCTGACCACGGCCGGCACCACCACATTCGCTAACGGCACCTATAATTTCGGCAAGCAGGTGACCACGGCCGGGACCACGACCTTCGGTGCCGGGAGCTTCAATTTCGCCAAGGGGCTGACGACCGGCGGCGGCGGCACCACGACTTTTGGCGCCGGCTCGTTCAAGATCGGCATCAGCGACAACACTTGCAGCGGCACGGCGCGCGTCAGCCTGTGCAACACCAGCACGCTCACCTTCGGCGGGCCGAGCACTTTCGAGCTGCCCGGCGGCTTCAACAACACCGGCGGCGCGACGATAACCTTCGGTTCCGGCACGTCCAACAGCTACAAGATCGGCCCCGGCGGCAACGGCGACGCCATCACGCTCGGGGGCGGCTCCAAGACGATCATGGCCGACGCCACCAGTTCGGGCGTGTTCCAGGTCGTCGGCAATGTGAATGGCGGCGGCGGCGGCAGCTGCTTCGTCGTCCCGGCGACAGCACAGCACGACATCGAAGGCAATTTCAACGCTTCGGGCGCTGTGCTGCTTGGCGCCGGCGTCTACACGATCGACGGCTACTTCGCACTGGGCGGGAGCGGCGGCGGCAGCGCCAACTGCGGCGGCTCGACAATCAGCGTCTACGGGAAGAACGTAACCCTGGTGCTGTCGGGCAAGACCAAATCGAACTCGGGAAGCTGCAACGGCTATGTCTTCTGCGTGGCTGCCGGCTACAGCAACATCGTGCTTACCGCGCCGCAGACAGGCTCAACGGCAAAGCTTGCCGTCATCGGGCCGACTTCGACTTCGGTAACGGCCGGAGCCACCTTCGCCGAAGGCGGCTCCAATGCGCAGATCTCCGGCGCGTTCTACTTCCCCTATGGCCCGATCATCATGAACGGCGGCTCCAGTGTGCTCGGGTCAGCGACAGATCCGAGCAAATGCCTGCAGATGATCGGCTCGCGCATCACGCTTTCGGGCGGCACGGCGGCGACGTCCGAATGTATCGCCGCCACCGGCGCAACCACCACCAGCAAGGTGAGCCTCGTCCAGTGATCCCGGGTTTCAACATCGGTTCCGCCCTCGCCCGCTTTCTGCGGGTCGAGACGAGCGGCGCCTCGGCGGTCGAGTTCGCGCTGATCAGCCCGGTGCTGATCCTCATCCTTGCCGGGCTGGTCGATATCGGCGGCTCGCTGAAGGCGAAGTTCGATCTTTCCTCGGCGATCTCGGCTGGCTCCAACTATGCGCTTCTCGGCGCCGACAAGGTCAACTCCGCCGGCGGCAGCACGCTCGCCGGCAACATCCTGGCAGTGGTGGCGAACGGCCTGGGCAGTGCGGGCGGCAGCGTCCAGATTGTCGTCAACAACGGCGCCACCATCAACTACAGCACCAGCAGCGGCACAGCGACCCAGAGCGGCACTGTGGCCAATGCCGATCTCTGCTATTGCCCGACCGGCAGCGCGGCCAGCGTCACATGGGGTTCGGCGGTCACCTGCGGTTCGACCTGCCCGGCCGGCGGAATCGGCGGCAAATTCGTGACGATCAGCGCCAGTCGGGCGTACTCGCCGCTGTTCGGCGGCTTCGGCGTGGTGAGCAGCGGCAACATCACGGTGCGGTCCATGGTGCAGCCGCAATGAGACATTCTTCGCGCAAACGCCCCGCCTCGACATCCATGAAAAGGTTCGTCCAGGACCGATCAGGCGCCAATGCGGTCGAGTTCGCGCTTCTTTCGGTGCCGCTCCTTTTGTTGCTGTTGGGCACGGTCGAATTTGGTCGCATGTTCTGGGCGCAGCACGCCCTGCAGGAAACGGCGACAGCCGGCGCGCGCTGCGTCGGCGTGCTGCAGACCGGCTGTACGCAAAACGGCACGTACAACGCCGTCAACACCATCACCTTTATCAGCGGCATGGCGGCGCAGGACGGCATCGCGCTCACCAGCGCCGACATCAGCGTCAACAACAACACGACCTGTTCCGGCCTCAGCGGCTTCACGACCGTGCAGATATCCTACACTTTCGCGACCGTGCTGCCGTCCTTCCTGACGTCCCTGGCCAACGCGCCGCTGCTGAGGGCCACGGCCTGCTTCCCCAACCAGGGCGCATGAGCGGTTCATTTGAGCGCGGCGCCTGGGCAACCCTGCCCGCATGAAGGTATCTCGCAGCAGTGCGATCCATCGCTCGAATCGCTAGCGGCAGATCGCGGCCAGATCGTCCGTGACGTCCGGCATCGAGGCGCACCAGAAGCCAAGCAAGTCATAATCCGGCATGCGCGCGACCGAATAGAGTTAGTGCGCAAGCCGCGCTCGGGCCCAGCCCTGAATACGCCTCAGCGAGGTGTTGGGCTACGAATCGGACTGGCGTTCAACACCGTGTCGTCAGGAATATGATCGGTGCCTGCCTTCGGCCTGGCGCCTCGGCGCTCGGGCTGCGGCCGCCTCCGGAGGCGACGAGGCTTCCGAAACCGGGAGCGGATTGGAGGGCTAGCGGTCCGCCAGCGCCAATTTTGCGCCAAGCATGACGAAAGCAGCAGCGAAGCTGCGGCGCATCCAGGTCAGCACCCTCGGCCGCGAGACGATGTGGCTGCGCACCGATGCGGCAAACACGCCGTAGATGGCAAAGACGACGAAGGTCATCAGCATGAATACGCCGGAAAGCTCCAGCATCCTGGGCAGCGCATTCGGCTCGTTGGTGCTGACGAATTGGGGCAGGAAGGCAAAGAAGAAGATCGATAGTTTCGGGTTCAGCACGTTGACCAGGATGCCGGTGGTGATCGTCCTGGATGTCGAGCGGGGCGCAGCGTCCTCGTCGATGCTGAGACCGCCTTTTTCCTTCAATGTGTTCCAGGCCATGTAGAGCAGATAGGCCACCCCCAGATATTTCAGCGTCTCGAAGGCGACGGCGCTTGTGTGCAGCACCGCGGCGAGGCCGGTGATGGCGGCAGCCATGTGCGGGATGATGCCTAGCGTGCAGGCGAATGCGGCAATGATTGCGGCGCGCGCGCCGCGCGAGAGGCCGGCGCTCAGCGTATAGAGGACGCCGGTGCCCGGCGAGGCCACGATGATCAGCGACGTCAACAGGAATTCGATGCTCATGCGTTTCTTTCCGCGGCCCCGCGAGGCTGGAAGGTACCGGGAGGTGGGAGGCGGGGCAAGCGGGGCGCATGCCTCGCTCCCATAATATGAAGGAGAGGAAACTAGCTCACCGGCAGTCCGTGCGCGGCCCTTGCCATCAGGCAGTCGTCGCCGCCGGGCATGCAGGCGCGGCAGACGTCGGGCCGCAATTCGTAGATGCCGCAGGCCGTATGTTTGCCCACCTCGCCGATGAGCGCTACGCATCGGACGCCCTCGCAGCGCATCCCGGACTGGTCGGCGGCAACCAACTCGGCCGGAATGCGATCCAGCTGCTCATCGTCCTCAGTCGAGAAGCGTGGCCAGTCGGCCGAATAGGAGCAGCAGGCGCCACAGCTCTGGCAGTCGAAGACTGCGACCGCGCCGGCATCCTCGTCGATAGACACAGAGGCCTGACCGGTCAGGCCGACCAGCCCGGGTGGGATGGCCGTGCGACCGGCGTCCTGCGGCAACGGCCTTACTTCTTCCTGGTCTTGCGCGCCGGCGCTTCGGCCGGCGACTTGAACAGATCGGTCGCGACCTCGGCGGGCGCATCCGGCTCCGCCGCCGGCTTTTCTGACTTGGGAGTGGCGGGCAGAGCTGCCGGCTGATCCTTTGCGGAGAATTTTATGGCCATGTCAGTCCTCGTCAGAAAAGCGCGATGATGGCGCGTTCGGCTTACGCAGGCGGCCGATCAGCGCCGAGACCGCCGTGATGTTCATTTCCTCCGGCGACCAGTTCCTGGCATCCTCGATGTGGTGCGGCGCAAGCTCACGATGCGTACTGCCGCTGTAGGCGGCATCCTGATAGCTGGTGCGCTGATGGGTCTTGGCGTCTTCCCGCACATACTCGATCAGATAGTTCGG
>Ga0315336_1004554_pt1 | contig 16257 bp, 13 predicted proteins | sample ASW5metaG_FD_204512 | JGI IMG/M metagenome (GOLD analysis project Ga0315336, IMG submission 204512) | Ammonia-oxidizing marine archaeal communities from Monterey Bay, California, United States - ASW #5 | ecosystem: Environmental > Aquatic > Marine > Intertidal zone | place: USA: California...
GATTTGATCCGGATGCGAACGGTAAAGGCTACGAATGCCGTAAATTTCCTTGGTTGCCCTGCGGTGCTCCTTGGCGTGAGCCTCCAAGTCGGGAAAACCGCAACTGACCATGAACTGTTCTTCGCGGATAAAATGCTCATTGGCGTAGTTCACCAGGCGGTCGATGATACCGCCCATGCGCTCGGACGCATCGCCCTTTTCGGCGCAGGCACCCAGGGCATCGGTCAACTCGAAGAGTTGCTTGTGATCATTATCGATAACCCGGATACCGGTCAGGTATGCGTCCGACCATTTGAGAATGTCCAGTGCCACGTTTGTCGTCCCCTTTGTTCGGTACGCCATTATATATTCGGAATGCCGCCGATAAACTCGAAAATACCGCATTATCGTATAACTTGCGATGATCACCCGCCCGATCATAAATCGTTTGGCAACGTCGCGATTGTCGTTAACGTCGGGTGATTGACCATAGGGGACGTGGAGATTTTTGTGGCCTTTCGGCAACTTCTATATTTCAGTTTCGCCACTCAGGCCATGGACGAAGATGCGCTCAACGAACTGCTCGACGAGGCGCGCAGCTATTCGAATTGGTCGATGGGGTTTCGCGTCTGCACGGCGGCGGATCTGCAAAAGCAGAACGGTTATTTCAATACCCCCATTGCCGACGATAGCAGTCCGAGCGAAATAGACGACCGTATCGTCTTTTCGTTGATGCAGCATTTTTATAACTCGGAATTCGACGGTAACTTGCGCGGATGAACCTGCCGATGGCGCGCCACGCTTGACCTGAATCAAATCGCCACGCGCCATCGATGTTTACACTTGAGTCCTTAGATCGAAGGGATTGATGGCGTGGCCTATTTGGAATGGTCGGACGAGTATCTAACGGGCATCGAGTCAATTGATGCCGACCATCAAGTGTTGTTCCGATTGGTCAACGAGTTGCACGAAAAGATGGATGCCGGCCTCGACGAAGCAATTGTGGGTGGCGCCCTCGACGCGTTGATCGATTACGTCGATGTCCATTTCCGGCGTGAGGAACGGCTCATGCAGGATAGCAATTATCCGGACCGGGTGGCCCATGCCCGCCAGCACCGGGACCTATCGCGGACCGTGCACTCATTGAAGGTCTTGTTCGATGACAATCCCCATGAACTCGAGAGCGAGTGCATCATGGATTTCCTGTGCGATTGGCTGAACGATCATATTCTGGAAACCGACATGGCTTACGTGCCGCACGTGTCGGCTCGCTATGAGTCGATGACCTAGATTTCCTCCGGCATCATCTTGATGGCGCCACAGGGACATTCGGCGACACAGATTCCGCAACCTTTGCAATAGTCATACTTGAAGGCGAAGCGCTTGCCGGGGCCGAGTTTTTCAACCGCATTGTCGGGGCAGATGCCGTAGCAGTTGTCGCACTCGAAACAGTTGCCGCAGCTGAGACAGCGCCGCGCCTCGAATAGCGCGTTTTCTTCCGTCAAACCCTGCAGGACTTCCTCGAACCCCGTTTGCCGGCGCACCAGGTCGAGCGCTGGTTGTTCCGTCTGCGGCGCGTCGTCGTAGTACCAGGTGTTGAGGTTTTCCGGCGCCGCGATCTCATGCTTTTCCGGCTTGTCGAAGGTCTCGCCGCGGAGCCAGGCATCGATGTGCCGGGCCGCCTTCTTGCCATGACCGACGGCGACGGTGACGGTGCGCTCCGACGGCACCATGTCACAGCCGGCGAACAGGCCGTCGCGGCCAGTCATCATCTGATTATTGACGGAAACGACGCCGTCCTTGGCAACTTCAACGCCGGCCACTCGCTCGAGGAAATCCGTATCCACGTCCTGACCCAGCGCTAAGATCAGCGTATCGGCCTCGATGGTCTCTATCTCGCCGGTCGGCTGTGGGCGGCCGTCGGCGTCGATTTCCATCTTCTCGACGGTGAAGGTCGTTTCGTCGATCTGCTTGATGGTCCGGAGCCAGTGGATCATGACGCCTTCTTCCTCGGCCTCGACCGCCTCGAAGTCGTGCGCCGGCATTTCCTTGCGCGAGCGCCGGTAGACAATCATCGATTCCTCGACGCCCAGGCGCTTCGCCGTGCGGGCGACGTCCATGGCCGTGTTGCCGCCGCCGTAGACGATGACGCGGCGGCCCAATTGCGGTGGTTCGGCGCCGGTCTCCATGTCCCGCAATACCGAAACCGCATCGAATATCCGGCCCGCCGCATGGGCCGGGATATCGATGCGTTTGGCCAGGTGCGCGCCGACGGCGACGAACACGGCATCGAAGCCTTCCGTATCGAAGGCCGCATCGATGTCGTCGACCTTCGTGTTCAGTTGCATATCGACGCCCATGTTGACGATGCGCTGGATTTCGTAATCCAGGACATCGCGCGGCAGCCGGTATTTCGGAATGCCGAAGCGCATCATGCCGCCGGCCATGGGGCCGGCCTCGCGGATGGTGACGTGATGACCAAGCCGCGTCAGGTGATAGGCGGCGGAGAGGCCGCTCGGGCCGGCGCCGACAACCAGCACCCGCCTGCCCGTTGGTTCGGCGAAATATTCGGGCGTCCAGCCGTGTTCCCAGGCTTGCCGGCCGAGGAAACGTTCGACGGCATGGATGCCGACGGCTTCGTCCAGTTCGGCGCGGTTGCAGGCGTCTTCGCAGGGGTGATAGCAGACACGGCCCATGACGCCGGGGAGCGGATTGTCCTCCATCAGTTTCTGCCAAGCGCGGCGATAGTCGCCTTCCTCGGCATGATAGAGCCATTGCTGAATGTTTTCGCCGGCCGGGCAGGCGTTGTTGCAGGGCGGCAGGCGGTCCAGATAGACCGGCCGCTCGGTGCGCCACGAACCGGTTTCGTTGGCGAGGCTGGTGCCGGGGTCCAAGGTGATGGCGAAGGGCAGGGGCTTCGAACTCATGCCACGTTCTCCCCGCCCAGAAGGCCGAAGCGCTTGATATTGGCGTCGGCCATGCGTTGGATCAACTCGATTCGCTCCGTGTCCTCGGCACCTTTTTTGAACAGATGCGCGAACCGCCGTTGCGGTTTTAGATAGTCCGTGACCGGCACTTGACGCCTGATCTTGTTTGTCCGGATGATCTCGCCGTGTTCAGCCTCGAACAATGGGAACAAGCCGCATTCGATAGCCAAACGGGCGAGGTTGATGGTCGCGTCGGAGGCCGAGCCCCAACCCAAAGGACACGGCACCATGATATGGATGTAACGCGAACCCCGGAATTCCATTGCCTTGGCGACCTTGGCTTCCAGGTCATGCAGGTCGGCGACCGACGCCGTGGCGACGTAAGGAATGTTATGGGCCATGGCGATGAGCGGCAGGTTCTTGCCGGTGCCGAAGACGTTGCCCGGAGCCTCGCCCAAGGCCGGCGTCGTCGCTGTCCGCGCCGCCGGTGGCGTTGCCGACGAGCGCTGCACGCCGGTGTTCATATAGGCTTCGTTGTCGTAGCAGATGTAGAGGACATCATCGTTGCGTTCGAACATACCGGACAGACATCCGAAGCCGATGTCGGTGGTGCCGCCATCGCCGCCTTGGGCGACGACGCGTACATCATCGCGGCCTTTGACCCGGTAGGCCGCCGCGACGCCGGTGGCGACTGCCGGGGCGTTGCCGAAAAGCGAATGCAGCCAGGGAATCTGCCAAGACGTCTCCGGGTAGGGCGTGGTGAATACTTCCAGGCATCCCGTGGCATTGACCGCGACCATCTGCCCCTCGGTCACGCGCATCACCGTATCGAGCGCATAACGCGCGCCCAAGGCCTCGCCGCAGCCCTGGCAGGCGCGGTGCCCCGACGTGATCGCGTTGGCCCGCTCCATACTGGCCTGGACGGTGCGTTTGGCCTCGTCGAGGAGTCTGTTGCCGACCGTGTGGGTGCCGGTTTGGTAAAACTTTACCCGTTGTTGTGCCGTCGAATCGCTCATCGCCGCCTCCCTCAATCCCCGGCCATCGCGCCGCCGGCGCCCAATTGGCGCAGGATGTTTTCCGCCGCCGGGCCGGATTTCCGGGTTGCCCGGGCGCGGACGATTTCATGTTCGACGGCGGCGTGGTCCAAATCCAGGAACTGCACGTCGGGCAGCCTGTCTTCGCCGGCCGCCTCGAAGGTTTCCCTGAGCGACGGCATGGTGATCGGCCGGCCGCCGAGGCCGGCAATGACCGTATGCACGGGGATGGTTTTGTTGGCCATGGCCATGCGGACGTTCGAGGCGACGACGCCGCCAAGGCCCGGCGCCAGGCTTTTCTCGACGACGACGATACGTTTCGCGCCGTCGAGCGCCTCGGCAAGAGCTTCCAGGGGGAAAGGTCGGAACGAACAAATGCCGACCGAGCCGATGGCAGCGCCGTCGTCGCGCATGTCGTCGATGACTTCCTTGATGGTGCCGTTGATGGAGCCGAGCGCGACGATGACCGTCTCGGCATCGTCGATCCGGTAGGGATGAACAAGGCCGCCGGTCTCGCGTCCGAAAACGTCCTTGAATACATCGGCGACCTCCGGGATCAGGCGCAATGCCTGCAACTGTTTTTCGTGGCCTAGGTAACGGACTTCCATGAACGCCTCCGGTCCGACCATGGCGCCGATGGAGTAGGGGTCGGCGGGATCGAGAACCTGCACCGGATCGTAGGGCGGCAGGAAGGCGTCGACTTCTTCCTGGCCAGGCACGTCGATGCGCTCATAGGCATGGGTCAGGATGAAGCCGTCGACGCAGACCATCACCGGACAGCTTAATTCCTCGGCCAGGCGGAAGGCCTGAATGTGTAGATCGACAGCTTCCTGATTGGTCTCTGCAAAAAGTTGGATCCAGCCCGAGTCCCTCATCGACATGGAATCCGAATGGTCGTTCCAAATGTTGATGGGCGCGCCGATGGCCCGGTTGCCGATGGTCATGACGATGGGCAGGCCCAGTCCGGCGGCGTTGTAGACGGCCTCGGCCATATAAAGGAGCCCTTGGCTGGCGGTCGCCGTGTAGCTGCGGGCCCCGGCGGCGGAGGCGCCGATGGCGACGCTGAGCGCCGCGAACTCGCTTTCGACATTGATGTATTCGCAGTTTACCAGTTTACCAGATTTTACCAGGGCGCCGACGCCTTCGACGATATGGGTCTGCGGCGTGATCGGATAGGCGCAGACCACTTCAGGGCGGCAGAACGCCACGGCCTCGGCGACGGCTTCCGAGCCTTCCACTTGTTTCAGCATGGTGTTGTTCCTTTCCGCTCAGGCCTTGGCGGCGATTTCATAGGCTTCACGGGCGGCGGCGACGTTGGCTTCGCCGACGGCACCGGGAAATTTCTCCATAATCGCGTCTGCGACCGAGTCCATTTTCATTTCGCCGGAGATCGCCGCGAAGCCACCCAGCAGTGCCGCGTTCGGTAGGGGGCGGCCGATGTGCTTCATGGCCAATTCCGAAGCGCCGACATCGCAGACGTGATGGGGCGGGAAGCCGGCGATGAAATCGGCGATGCCCAATTCGTCAAAACTGCGCTGTGAATTGATCAGGATGTAACCGGTCGGTTTGAGACCAGCGAAGACATCGACGGAATGCAAAAGCGTCGGATCCTGGATGATCAGCGCGTCCGGTTCCTGGATCGGTTCGCGCAGCCGGATTTCCTTATCGTCGAGACGGCAAAAGGAAATCACCGGCGCGCCCATGCGTTCCGAACCGAAGCTGGGAAAGGCTTGTGCGTGCCGACCTTCCTTGAAGGCGGCAACGGACAATAACTCTGCTGCCGTGACGACACCTTGGCCGCCTCGACCGTGTATGCGAATTTGAAACACTCGCATCTCCCTCCATCTACGGGGCACGGCTACAAAGTAGCGTTTGGTCAGATTTCCGCATTGATCGAGGTCAAGAAAATGCGTCATGGACGCCGCCCGGTTGATCATTGTGGTTCGAGACGGCGGCTTGGGGTATGATCGTCGCATCGAGTGATTCGTATGCAAGAAGGAGATGGGGGTGACATGAGCAAAGCCAAGGCCAAGCAACGGGCAAAGGCGAAAGCCTTGGAGAAGGCCAAGAAAAAGCACGCCGCCAAGGCCGACCCGTCAAGCCAGGACATTCCGTCTGGCCGTTTTGATCCAAAGCAACAATCGATCTCAAGCCCTGGCGCCAACGCCAACGCCAATAGTTTTAGCGCGGCGCGGCGCGGCGCGGCGCGTTCGCGTTAAGGCGTCTGATTTGAGGGTCTATACGCGGCCCTGAAAATCGCGTCTTTCGTCCGCATTCATGACTGAGAAGTCGTTGATTCCTAGCAGCATGTTTACGTCGCCGCTTGGATCGAACAGTGGAAGGGTCAGGACGGCCATCCGGACGTGGCCACGATCTCGGTTGGCTTGAGAGCGGATACCGAGATGCGGCGATTTCGAATTGACGACGTTGCTGTAGGCTTCAATGATTAATTCCCGCCGCTCCCCTTCGAAGGCTTCTTCGACGGTTTTCCCCGTTGCATCAAGGTTGAATATTTCGACGATTTTAGTGCCGATGAAACGGTAACGAAAACTCAGCGACGCGCCGTCATCGAGAACGTCCGCGACGAAGAGGATCGGCGCAATTTCATGCATGTCCATGAGATCGACGTCCGCCCAGCTTTGCGGCCGCGCTAGGTTTTCCCAATAGGCATAAAGCCTAGCAACTCGTGGGAATTTTTGGACGTCGATGTTGATGTCGCCGACTAGGTTCTCGTCCATAATCCGCATAGCCTAACACCGGCTCGGCGAATTCTAAAGACGGCAGGACCCAAGGCCAATCCACTTGCGGCTCTCGAAGGATTTCCTCATGATTAACGCCTTGGGAGGCTCTACACATATGGACGCCGCGAAACGCGAGAAGCTTCATCAGCGCATGCTCCGCGAAATCGAACACGATGCGCGGGAAACGGCCAATTGGACCGGCCGCAAGGCTTTTTCCGGGCGTACCATGGCGGCCATGAAGCGGGTCCGTCGGCATCTCTTTGTCAATTCTGCCGACGAGGCCGCCGGTTACGTCAACCGGCCGTTGCGGATCGGCCATGGGCAGACCATCTCGCAACCTTATATCGTCGCCCTGATGACCGACTTTCTTGACCTGACGGGCGACGAGAAGGTTCTGGAGATCGGCACCGGGTCCGGCTATCAGGCGGCGGTGCTGGCGGCGGCCTTGGAGACCGGCCATGTCTATACCATCGAGATCGTCGAGGCCTTGGCGAAATCCGCGGCGGCGTTATTGAAAGAACGGGGCTACGCCAATGTCACCGTGCGTCACGGTGACGGCTACAAGGGCTGGCCCGAGAACGCGCCTTTCGATGCGATCATCGTCACCGCCGCGCCGGAAAGCATTCCCGAAGCCCTGACCGATCAGCTAAGGCCCGGCGGCCGGATGATCATTCCCATCGGCCGCGCCCATGACCGCCAGACCCTGACCTTGCTTTCGAAAAACCAGGATGGTCAGATTAAGGTCGATAAGGTGCTGCCCGTGGCCTTCGTGCCGATGGTCAAGCGCGATATCAGAAACTAGCCGTGACCTGATCCGGCTGAAGGGGGATTGAATGACAACTAAAGAGCCGCGCGATTACGGCGACCTGAGCGTTTATCTGAACGGTGAGTTCGTGCCCTGGGCCGAGGCCCGTGTGCATGTCTTCTCGCCGGCGATGAAATACGGCGCCGGGGTCTTCGAGGGGATCCGTGGCTATTGGACGGAGGCGGACGGGCAGATGCAGATATTCCGGCTGCGTGATCATCTGCTGCGGTTGGAGTTCTCGCAAAAGGTCATGCGCTTCGAGCGGATTTTCTCCGCCGACGAGGTCGCCGAGCCGCTGATCGAGCTGATCCGGCGCAACGACTTCAGCGAAAACGTGCATATCCGGCCGACGGTTTATGTCGACGGCGACGGCGAATCGGGGGCCCAGGGCCCCATCGGCATCTCGATCACGGCGGTCAGGCGGGGCAGCAAGGCCATGGTCAAGAACGGCTGCCGGGTCCAGGTCAGCTCCTGGCAACGCCTGTCCGACCTAGCCATGCCGACCCGGGTCAAGGCCAACGCCAATTACAACAATTCGCGCATGGCCGCCATGCAGGCGAAGACGGACGGCTACGATACGGCTTTGATGCTGAACGCGGCGGGGCATGTCTCGGAAGGCCCGGGCATGTGTTTCTTCATGGTCCGGGGCGGAAAACCGGTGACCCCGTCAATCACGTCGAACATCTTGGAAAGCATCACTCGGGCGACGGTGATCGATCTGTTGCATGAGGTTTTCGATTTGCCGACGCACGAACGCGACGTCGACCGCAGCGAGCTTTATGATGCCGACGAAGCCTTTTTCTGCGGCACCGGCTTCGAGGTTACGCCGATCTTGGAGATTGACGGCATGGCCGTCGGCGACGGCAAGATCGGACCGCTGACGAAGAAGCTACAGGATGCGTATTTTGATCTGGTCACGGGGAAGGCGGCCGATGATCGGGGCTGGCTGACTGCCGTATGAGGGCCCGGCCCGACCGCTAACGCAGTCCGAAGTCTTCACGAGCAGGAGACTTCGGCATCCAGCTTGAAAGGCCGTTCGTACCACGACGGATTTATGAAGAGGCCGATGTTGCCGGTCGGGTTCTTGCGTTTCGGAACGCGGAAGGTGGCGATCTGATTGGCCTTCATCCGCATCGGCCGGGACGTGGCGAGACGCGGTTTCCCATCGTCGATTTGGTGAATGTTGAGGTTGCTTTTGCGCGGCCAGTCATTGCCGGTATTCTTGATCCGCAAGACCGTATCGCCGCCGACGCAACTGGATATCACCGACAATTGCAGCTGGCTGGCGGACCGGCTTGGTGTTCGATGCGACAACACTTCGCTGCCGGCCGCTGTCTCGAAATTGTCGAAATCTACTGGAGAGTGGTGTTGCGCCAGGCATTGGACGATGTGCAGGCGCCGGCCCGAGGCACGGATGTAGGCAGCCAGTTCCCCTCCGGCCAAATCCTTCTTGATTCCGTGCAGCCGGAGACGCACGCCACGGCCGGCGGCATGGCGTTTTCTCAACACAGAGAGCTGGCGGTCCAGCTTTTCGACGAGACGCGACCAATCGCCGTCCATGCGGTCATTGACGAATGTCTGAACGCGATCGTGGGTGTGAGTTGTCAGGAAAAAGCTGGTTGGAAACGGGCGGCAGTCGCTGGCCGCACTGGCGGCCGGCGTTAATATGAGAAAAAACAAGCCAACAAGCGTTAAGGCTTTGAAATTATTATTAAAAATATTTATCGCGTGGGTGCTCATCGAACCATTCCGACGTCAATTGAACTTGTGGCCCCCGTTTACGAAGTGACGCTTGCAGAAACCTGACATAACCCTGCGCAGCCTGTTGACGCCGTGTGAACAGTCATGAATTCGTGTTAAATTGTGTGAATTTTGCCGGTAAATGCTGAATTCCCAGCGACTGATCATTCGATTGAGCCTTGAGAACGGCCCTTGTCGCCATGCTATACTCGGCGCCATGACAACGACCGCCGCAAAATTCACCGACCCGTGGGACGCCATCCACGACCAATTGGAAGCGGTTCGCAAACCCATCTACGATGAGATCGCCCGCTATCCCATGCCGATCACCGGCTGCGATGCGCAGTACAACTACCTGCTTGAAAAACGCGATGCCATCCTGCGTGAAATCGGGCGGTTGGAGGCGGCCAGCCGGGCCGCAGGCGACGAACCAGATGCGGCCGCCGCATTTATTCGCGACTCTCCATATTGCCAAGACATCGGTTAAGGTCGGAGAGCATCAAAGTGTCTAAGGTGCCGTCAACAACCTGCCGGTAAATTATGGAGCCCCGTCATGAATGGCGATCAAATCCCCTTCGTCACACCCCTTGTCGATCAGTTGGCAATCAGGGTCGTCGTCGATTCCTTTTACGACCGTTTCCCGGCCAAATCCGAGCACGGCGCGGTCAACGTCGCGCACGTCGGGCATATTCCCGGCAAGCAGATGACATCGCTGGCCGGTGAATGGGGGTTGTCTTTGCATCTGGCATCGCGGAAAGACGGCGTCGATGCCGAGTTCTTGCTCGATTTCGGCTATACGCCGGAAATCCTCTCGCGCAACTTCGACATCCTGGATATCGATCCGAAAAAAATTAACGGCCTGATCCTCTCGCACGGTCACCGTGATCACTTCGGCGGCATGGACGGATTTATCAGAAGCTACCGGGCCCATATGCGCGATGACATCAACCTCTACGTCGGCGGCGAGACCGTGTTCCGGGAGAAATGGATCGGCAGAAAAGGCAAGGAACCGCTGGCCTGGGGCGCCATCGACCGCTCATCGTTGAACGCGTTAAACGTCTCACAGGTTTGCTGCGATAAACCGCATGACCTGAGCGGGGCCTTCACCAGCGGGTATATCGAACGAACGACATTCGAGACCGTCAGCGGTGGCACCCTGATCGAGGACGATGACGATCATTTTTCCGCCGAGGAGAGAGAAGGCAAGCTCATCCTCGACGACCACCCCGACGAGCACGCGACGTGCTACATGATCCAAGGCCGCGGCCTGGTGGTGATATCATCCTGCGGCCACGCCGGCATCGTCAACACGGTCAAGACCGCCATGGCGGTGGCCAACACGGACCAACTCCACGCCGTCGTCGGCGGCTTCCACCTGGGGCTCGCGCCCTATGACTACATCGAGCATACCCTGGACGAGTTGGAAGTCATGGACCCGGACGTCGTCGTGCCCATGCATTGCACCGGCGCCAATTTCATCAGCCGCATGCGCGAACGCCTGCCGGAGAAACTGGTGACGTCCAATCTGGGGGCGCTGTTCACCTTCGGTGTGTAGCGGAATTAGCCCGGACCCCTGACGTTTTCGACGGCTGAATAGCCTGCCTTGATCTGCATCAAGGTTCGTGCCGCGAAAGAAATCCAAATTCAAAAAATCCGAATAAAGCAACATGTCTGTCACATAGGTGACTTGTGCCGGCTCGAATTCGCGGCATACCATAACCATAAGTTTCATATGGATTTAGGCCCGTTCTAATTCTAGCGGCATGAAAACGCCGCCCAAAAAAAACGCCGGGAATGCAACCCGGCGTAACCGGAGAAAGCCAAAATGCCGAGGTTCCTGAAAATCGTCTTCGCCGTCGCCGTCCTGTTCGCCGCCACCGTGGCCGTCCCCCAAGACGCCCTGGCGATAAGCGAACAGCAACTGCGCAACGGCTACGACAAGATCACCAGCGAGATCAGGAATATCCCGTTCGTGGGCGCCTCCATCGCCGATGCCTTGGCCAAGAAGCTCAACGTCGGGGAATCGGACGAGTACGGCACTTACCTGGAAGCCTCGACGGGCAAATACGGCGTGACCGTCTTTGACGCCGGCGAGGGCCGCCTGGTCGCCGGATTGTTCAAATCCGGCGAGCTCAATCCGCTCGGCCACGGGGCCTTGAAAGTCCTACCGGGAGCGAAGCTCATCAATCCGGTGATCTATATCCGCACCACGCGCGGCGACGACGTCACGATCGACACATCGACGCTGCCGGGCCAGTTGGGCACGATCGCGCCGAAGACGTCCGCCGAAGTCAAATTGCCCAAGGGCGTCGTGATCACGGCGCAGCTTAAGACGCAAGGCGCTTTCAGGAGGGTTCTGAAGTTCAAGGGCCTGCCCGTCGAAAACATCTTCATCACGGCCGGCGGCGCCCTTTTGGATTTCTCCATCAAGGGCGATTGGGTAAACCCCCTGGGGCTCTTCAACAAGAAGAGCAAGGTCACCGACTTCTCCTTGACGATCAACAAAAAGGGCGACGTCGCGTCGACGGGCCTGATCAAATTATTGGGTAAGGATTTCACCTTCCTCTTCAACATGCCGGGCATCCTGAAGATCGGCTCCAAACCGCCGGCGCTGGCGGTTGGGCTCAGCATCGATGAGTTCACGCTGAAGGACAACTTGCGGCTGAAGCTGATGATGGCGGAGGGCATGGCCAGCGGCAAGTTCCTCAAACGGATGTCGGCGCTCACCGATTATGGCATGCCGGGCGGCGTCAATGACATCATGGGCGCCGCCGCCTCGGTTCTCGATCCGATCCGCACGGTCTTGGACAGTGCGCTGAAAGTTCTGCCGTTGGACGGGATAAAGGTCGTCAACACGGCCTATGTCGCCTATGACAAGAACACGGGTGAAATCCCGCCCATGGAAAGTTTTACCCTGGCCTTCGCCTCGCCGGGCTTGAAGCTGCCGGACGGTGGCGTCGGCCCGATGATGGTCGCCAATGGCAATCTGGAGGTGATGGGTCTTAACTTTGCCCAGGCCAAGGCGCGCTTGGATTTCTCCAAGGGCCTGCAGGTGGACGCCGGATCCCAAATCGACCTCGCGCTCGGCAAGATTCTGGGTGCCGAATTCAATATCAAGGGCAGCGCCGATTTTATAATCAACATCGGCAGTTCCGGCGCCCTGATGAGCCTGGAACAGGTCTGGGACATTCTCGGCATCGCCAAGGGCTTGGCTCTGATGGAGTTCAAAGTTGAAGGCAGTCCGCCATTGCCGAAAATGCATGTGATTTTCGATCCGACCAGCGGCTGCGCGCCGCCGATCCCGATCAAGATCGACGCAACGATCGGCGTGCCGACCAGCACGAGTAATTTTATTTCCCAGATCAAAGGCCTGGCGAATGGCCTGAAATTTGATTCCGGGGGCATCGCCAAATGCGCCGGCAAGCTGATCGAATGGGCGGAAGACGGAGCCAAGGTTATTGCAAAAGGGGCTGTGGAAATTGCGAACGCCGCAGCCGATACCGCAAAACAAATAGCCAATTTATCTATTAAAGGCGCCAAGCTCGCCATCAATTCAGCGGAAAAGATTTCTGACGGGCTTTCCTCCGGCGGCATCAGCGGTGGCGCAAATGCCGCGCTGGGACTCGGCAAAGATTTGGTCAAGGCCGTTAACAAATACGCCGAAGATTTGGGTTGTAATACGGGCATGAGCAAATGCCACCTTAGATTGGAAAATCTAGCCCGTATCTCATCGCCGTTTTATTGCAGAAGTGGTTTTTCCTATAACGCAAAAACAGGCACATGCTGGCGAACGGGCACAGCCTCCTATGCCTTCACGGGCGCGAATACGGGCGCTGAATCCTTGTGCTTGGACCTAGCGCCGAAATTCAGAGATCCGTTTACCTTGCAACCTTGTAATGGGTCTATGGGTCAACAATTCACGACACTTAAAGGGAGCCGCAAACGGTTGGCCGCCCACCAAAAAGAGTATGGCAGTGGTTCAGCAAAAGATAAGTGGGTTGGCACGCTCTCATTATATGCCAGAGGAAGTGATAAGGTGCCGGGCAAAAAACAGATTTTGGTTTCAGGGCTACCCGGTGATAAAAATACATCAATTTCCTATGTTAAAGGCGAACTCGTCTTAACCGCCAATAGCAAAAAGATGTGTATTCGCCCGGACCACCCCATACTTAGGGCCGGGCGGACGGAACGCCTTGCCGCCATGAATGCGATTTGGGTTAAAACCGCTGGTGGTGCCTTGGACGTTTCGGCCTCCATGGACGGCAGCGTTTATAAAATTGGTGAAGCTGGCAAGATTTCACAACTCCAGAGTAATCATAAATGGAAGTCAATTTCAGGCCCGGGTTTCACCCGCCTGGACTCGGGAACCGATGGCCTGATTTGGGCTGTTAAAACCAGTTCTGAACTCGTCAGCAATCAGGGCGGTAAATGGACCGCCGATAAAACCAAAAAGGCCCTTGATGTCGGTGTTGGCGGCCCGCATGGCCAAACTGTTGTCATCGTGAGTAAGGAAAACGGATCACCACAAGCGGGTTATATGACCTTTATCCGTGATCCAAAAACAAAGAAATGGACGGCATTGGGCCGCCCGGCCAGCCGCATTGCCATGGGCGGCGACGGCCTTGCCTGGGTCATCGACCCGAGCGGCAAGGTTTCTCATCAATTCTTCAAAACAATTAATAAAATCAAGACGATTGGCGGATGGAAAGCCATCTCCCCCCTTCCCGATGGCGACAAAGCGATCGACATTGCTGTCAGCCCGATTGGCACCGCCATGGTGGCTTCAAGCAAAGGACGTCTTTACAGCTGGGACGAAGAGGAATGGGTCGTCATGCCGGGGGGCGGCACAAGTATTACCTTTGATAGCCGAGCGGTTCCCTGGGTTGTCATGTCCCCCGGTCATGTCGATCCGGCAACCTATGACTTCACGACGGCGGCCGCCAAAAAGTATGGCCCTGCTGTTTATGCTTACAAAAAGGCAAAGTTGGTTAAAACCTGGAAAGGCGAAACTCAAGCGACCCCGCTTGATCCACTTCCCGTGTGGCTTGAAGGTAAACAGTTGGTCATCGCGGCGTGCGAAGAAAAACCCGTCATGCCGACCTGGAGCACTGTTTTGCCCGACGAAAATAAGGATATGGCCAGCAGAAAGGACATGGAACGCTCATTTGCATTGGAGTCCATGCAAAACCCAAGCGCCACCCTTAGCAATAGTGAAATAAAGGGAAACGGCTTTCAGGTGACGGCTGGTGATGGCAGCCATGCCAAAACCGCAAGCAACTATTTCAAAAACCGTGCACGCAGCTTCACCACCAGTGAATATTCCGCGGTCTTTGTCGGTAACAACGAGTTTGCGCTTTACAACCATCGAAGCGGATTGTGCTTGGCCGACGGCGGGGGTTCCGGCTCCACAGATCCAGCCAGAATGAAGACCTGTACGTTTAAAGAGAAGCAAATTTGGCAACGCCTTCAAAGAAAGGTCAATGGTAAAGCAGTGAGCGCGTTTAAAAATGCCAAAACGAATCGCTGTGTTCGATATCAATACGTCCGAGGACGGCAAGAACTTCAGTACCACGATATATTGATGACCGCAGATTGCAGAAAAGAATACACGCATACCAATTGGATCGTTCATCCATTAAGTGAAAACCCAAACCTGGATAAGCGGAAACCGCCTAAGAATTGGACTCCTTATGGTCGTGGTTTCGCGGCACCCAAAGTGTCCAAGGAAGGGTCCATCGTCACGATTACCGGCCTAATTACAGGAGGCGACTCCGATACGCTGTTGAAACTTCCTAAAGCCGCCCTGCCATCGGAACGATTGGTGTTCAATTCGACCAACAGCAACAAACCTATCCGAATTGATGTCTTGCCGAACGGTCTCGTCGAATGGGTCGCCGGTGGGCGCGAACGCAGCGGCGACAGATCGGCCATCACCTTGTCGGGCATCAGCTATAGCGTCAAAGACGGCACCAAGCTGGCGTTGAAATCCGGTTGGGTTCCCGAAGGCGACGACTGGGGCATACCAAGAGCTACGAAATCCGGCGATATCGTTACCCTTAGCGGGTCGATGAAGGGCGGCACGTATGGCTTGCTGGCGACCCTGCCCAAGGGCATGCGTCCGGTCGGCCGCCTCATTTTCAACACCAATAACCACACCAAATCCGCCCGCATCGACGTTTCGCAAGATGGAAATATCTACTGGGCGGCGGGCGCCAAGGATCATGGTTGGTTGAGCTTATCCGGCATTACCTTCAGCACAAAGGCTGGAACCCGAGTTCCTTTTGCAAATGGCTGGAAAAACGAAAAAGGCTATGCGGCGCTGACGGTCTCACGCCACGGCGATAATGTCATCGTCACGGGCACCATCAGAGGCACCAGATGGGACCAGCATGTCGCCATCCTGCCTAAGGGTTTCCGACCCCCGGCAAACATGCTTTTCAGCGTTAACAATCACGATAATTCCGCTGTTGTCCAAGTATCCAAGAATGGTCAGATTAAATGGCTTACTGGCACCTTGGACCATGGCTGGATGAGCCTGTCCGGGATCAAATTCAAAACCGATGAGAAGCCGTACGTAGAAATTCAGAAGAAATTGCCGACTAACAAGGCTCTTATTTTCCAGGTGGAAGCCAGTGGTAAGTGTCTTGATAATTCAGGCAGCAACAAGGAAGGTGCCCAGGCTCACGCATGGAGTTGCGACGGTCGCAGTGCTAATCAGCAATACCGGGTGAAGTATATAGGCAAAAGCGGCACCTTCACTTTGGTCAATCAGAAAAGCAAAATGTGCTTGGCAATTGCCGGTGGCAATGAAAATGGCTCACGAGTGGTGCAATGGAAATGCTTTAATAAAAATGATCACCTGTGGCGGGCCATTGATTTGGGCAACGGCTGGTTCTCGTTCAAAAACGCCTACACAGGTCGATGTCTTGATCTGCTCGGCTTTCGCAAACCCAATGGCTCAAAGTTTGGTCAATGGGACTGCAACGGCAAGGCGAACCAAAAGTTCAAGATAAAAGAGTTACCTAAGAGCA
>Ga0315336_1004555_pt1 | contig 16254 bp, 18 predicted proteins | sample ASW5metaG_FD_204512 | JGI IMG/M metagenome (GOLD analysis project Ga0315336, IMG submission 204512) | Ammonia-oxidizing marine archaeal communities from Monterey Bay, California, United States - ASW #5 | ecosystem: Environmental > Aquatic > Marine > Intertidal zone | place: USA: California...
ACAGGAACAGTATGCCCGGCAGGATGCGAGCAATCTCAGAGTCCGGCGCAGGTACAACGTGGCTGTACTTCTGCCAGTACTCCAACATCAGCATATCCATGCCCATGGTGCCGAACAGGTAACCGGCGATAACTAGTGATGCAAGAACGAAAAACTTCATGGTAACTTCAACTGACTGACTTGGTGAACATACAGTATCAATTCCGAACGGAATCGTTGTATAGGGATGTTACCCACTTGTAGCGGCCTCGACCGGGTTGTCAAACAGACGCGTTCCGTGGTGCTCACGCAACGCATCCGAGAAGCGCTGTTGCAAGCTCAACACGCGCTTGTCAGTGGGAGCAACATTGAGCGCCTGCTCTACTAGGTTGCTTGCGTCGTAGCGATAGCCTCGCGCGAACAGATCCTCGGCAACGGTAGCCAGAATTCCAGCAGAGCGAGCGAACAGACTTCGCACGGCTGGATGCCTCGCGTGGTCTGTGAGCAGCGCGGTCAGGCGGGTCAAGCCATTCTGTTCCTCCGGCCAGAGTAGATTGCCATGATCGAGCATATCCTTGATGACATGGGCTTCGCGCTCTACTGTCCGAAACTGCGGCACATCAGCAAGACCCGGGGGCACAGCCCTCATGAGCGGCAACGTGATCTGTGGCGACTCGCCAAGAACAATGGGAAGTAAGCGCTGCGGATCGATGAAACGACGCTCCCGAACGACCGGCATTAGCGTGGCATATCCAGGCAACTCCAACGCTGTTACGTCGTGGGGCGCATCTCCAGCCGACCCCTGCTGATACAAGCTCAACGCGAATGCAAGCACGCCGATTCCGACCGTGGCAATACCACATGCCCAGGCCGAAGCGCGCGTAAGCGGTAATTTGGGGGGTAACGCCTCAGGCACAATGGATACCACGTTCGCGATATCCGCCTCTTGTACGAGTGTCGGTACTTCAGGTTCAGCACGCTTTGTGAGTTTGATTTTGCGATGAACCGTGGTGTTCAGCGGATCCTGAGTAACCAGCAGATCGTTGTATTGCAGCTTGATACGAACATCAAACACGATATCGACAGCCTCAACCGCGTGTTGCACGTCTGCATCCCAGAAAGTCAGTTCCTGGTCCGGTTGGAGCGCCTGCACCTCCAATCCAAGCCGAGATTGGCCAAATTGGATGAGCTGTTCCCCGGGACGACGACTGTTGAGCAGCAGCTCACCGTTTTCCGCCTCGCCGATCACGAGACCCGGGGCTATCTTGACGTAGCCAAACGCGCCATCCCTGACCTTAAGGTACAGATCTGGTGGTGTCTCAATTCGTGCAGTCTGCATGGCCCGCCCCTCTCTAGTTTGAGCACTAGGACCGTTCGCTACTCAGCTTTGCGCAAGCCTGCAGTGATACTTGTATGCGGGCTCAATCGCCTCTCCCGGAGCCACATCGCGAAAATCGTAGTAGTCGAGGTCGCCGTCGGATTTCAGGATCACTGAATAGGCTGCAAGGCGGCCACTTCCGTCGCCGAAGTCCCACCGCTGCTCGTCACCACTGTCTTCGAAGTTGCCCCAGATTCTAACGTCGTAGAGCTTGACGTAGCTGTTCGAGCCCCATGCCACCAGGTATAGGTCTTCATCGCTGGTGCCGTCAGCGGCACATGCCCATACCTTCTTTTCCTCGGCCGCCGCCAGCAAGGACCAGCTCAGCAGTCCTGCCATGATGATCATTGTCAGACCGATCTGTTTCAGCATGACTCGCCTCCCAAGCCTATGCAGAAGGGAAACTTGGTCTCACTGCGCGTAGCGATCTTACCTTCATAGTTGCCGATCATGCGGTTGCGGGCCGCTTCGCGATTGTTGAAGGCAGTCTCAAAATAGCTCGGCGACGCGTGGATCGCTTTGCTCAAATAGTCGTCCGCGAAAACGTAATCACCATTTAGCAGGGCAATGTAGCCCACGTCGTGATACGCGATTGCTTTGCCATACTGGGTGAGCAATATGTTGTACGCGTCGCCATAGCGCTTCTGTCGCGCCAACACGCGTGCCATGTTGTCCCACGCGATTCGATGCTCGCGGTTTTTCGTCACGGCAGAATCGAGCACCTGTTCGGCTCGCTCATTATCGCCACTCAAGAAGTGTGAATATCCGATGTTGTTCAATATGTCTGCGGAACCAGGCTTCAGACTCAAGGCCTTGGCGTAGTGTTCTTGCGCGGCAGCTGTGTCGCCATCCAGATCTGCGACGATACCGAGACCATTATGCGAACGCCACAGCTTCGGATCGTTATCAATAGCCTTGGTCAACGCAATCTCAGCATGCTTGCTCTGCTTCCACTGCAGATAAAGTAGTCCGACCGCCTCCAGGGAAGGCGCATAGTTCCGATCTTCGGCAATGGCTTCCTGAAACGCCGACATCGCGGGGAATTCGTTGTCCAGTTCAAGCTGCAACAGCCCGATACGGTGCCAGATCTCGGCCGAGGCAAAGATATCCTGGGCATTCATGTAGTTCATGATGGCTTCAGGCATATTACCGGCAGCCGCGCTTTGTTCGGCGCGGGCGACGAACTTATCGTGGGCGATCATGTCCGGCGAAACGTCGTTGCTGGTGCTCGCACAACCACCGAGAAGCACCAGGCACGCCAATCCAATAGCGAGTGATGATTTGTACGCAGATCTCTTTTTCATAGCTGGCCTCACGATCGTTCAGTTATTGGGAGGTATATTCGAAAGCTTTAATGAGCTGAATGACCGCAGGTCCGATTGCCACCAGGAAAAACCCAGGGAACATAAAGAACACCAACGGGAATATCATTTTCACGCCCATTTTTGCCGCGCGCTCTTCAGCCGCTTGCATGCGCTTGTCACGGAATTCATCGGCATAAACGCGCAGCGCATCGGCCACGCTGGTACCGAAACGCAGCGTCTGCACCAGGGTGCTCACCAGCGCCCGTACGTCTTCCAGGCCGGTGCGATCACCCAGATTCTGCAGGGCAACGACGTTTTCCACGCCCACCCGCATCTCTGCGTTCACCAGCGCCAGTTCTTCGGACAGATCCGGATGGCTTACTGACAGCTCTTCGGATACGCGCTGTATGGATTGCGCCAGACCGAGGCCGGATTCGATACACACGACCATCAGGTCCAGAGCGTCGGGGAAACCATTACGCAGTTTCCGCTGCCGGCGTTCTACCAGGCGATCCAGTACGAAGCTCGGGCCTATGTAGCCAATCGACGCAGCCGCTACGGCGCCGAAGAAGACCAGGTTCGACGACAGATCGGAAATGAACTGAGTAGCGAACAGGAACGACAGTGGCAGCAACACCAGCAATATCGCCCGGGCCGCGAAAAAGTTCTGCGCCGCCGTCGGAGAATTTATCCCAGCCAGGGTCAGATTCTTGACGACCGGGGAATCTTCCAGGTTCTCGGACGGCACGACAAAGCGCGACAGCGGACCCGCAATAGTGTTGAACGTGACGATATGGCCATTGTTATCCAGTGTGCCGGAAGCAGCCGTGGTTTCCAGGCGACGACGCACCGGGTCGGTGGCGCTCAAAAAGATGTAGGCGATGCCGAGGCCGAAGACACCGACGGTCACCGCAGCCAGCGCCATGACAATAACCCTTAGCGATACCGTATCGCCGGTTAATGCTCTGATGAATTCAATAATACTTTCCATGATAAATTCCTAAGCTATACCTCGATGCGAATGATGCGGCGTATGAAGTAGATACCGACGAAGCTCCATACCGCGGCAAATGCGGTCAGCTTCTTACCCAATTCGTCTTCCAGCAGGATCGGCAGGTAATCCGGGTTGCTAATTGACAAGTAAGCAAACAGACCCAGTGGGACCATCGCTAATACCCAGGCAGACATCCGACCTTCCGCAGACAGCGTTTTCACCTTGCGCTGAAACTTGAAGCGACTGCGGATAACGGTCGATATCTGACTCAGAATCTCAGCAAGGTTACCGCCCGTCTCTTTCTGTACCAAGATTGCGGTCACCAGTGCGGTAACGGTAACGCTGGGTACCCGAGACAACAGTCCGATCATGGCGTGGCGCACGTCGTTGCCATAGTTGATGTCGGCAAAAGTCAGCGCGAACTCATGTGCTACCGGCTCCTGCATATCGTCCGCCACCAGCTTCAGGCCGGTGGCGAATGGATGCCCGGCAAGCAGCGCGCGGCGAATAATGTCGATGGCGTCAGGCAACTGCTCCTCGAATTTCGCAAAGCGAGCAGCCTTATCGCGAGCGATCTTGAGGAATGGCAGCATGCCTCCAAAAATGGCCAGGCCAATGCTCAAGAACGAGATGCGCCATAGCTCCCAGCTGACAATGCCTGCGGAAATGGCAAGGCCAATGGCAATGAGCACCACGCGATAGGCGACAATTTTGTGCCCCGCTTGCTCGATGCTGGTGGCAAGCTCTTCCATGAAGGGCAGAGATTCCAGCATCTTCTCGAATGGCGACAGGTTCTGCAGGTACTTGTCACGCATCAAAGATGACATGCTCTGAATGTCAGCCTCAAATCGGTCGATGTCCTCGAGCCGCATCTTCAGGCGTTTACGCGCCTTGCTGTTCTCGCCAAATACCGGAATGGTCAATCCCTGGGACAGAAAGAAAACTGCCGCAAAGATTAATCCGATAAATATGAGTGTGCCTTGGTCTAGCATGATGAGTTCCTCTATGTACCCGTATGATCCCAGCTGTGCTGGAACACACTAACGGGCAGATCGATACCCTTGGACAACAGCGTCTTGTGAAACTTCGGCACGACACCGGTGGATTTCAGCTCACCGACTACCTCGCCGTCTTCGCCCATGGCGCCACGCTCGAAGGAGAACAACTCCGACAACGTGATGACATCGCCTTCCATACCGTCGATTTCCTGAATGCTCACCAATCGGCGCTTACCGTCCTGGCTGCGTTCTACCTGTATGACCACATCAATGGCTGATGCCACCTGGGCGCGCAGAGTCTTGATGGGAAAAGAGATGCCAGTCATGGACACCATCGTCTCCACCCGGGCCAGCGCGTCTCGCGCCGAATTGGCGTGAATGGTGGTAATGGATCCATCATGGCCGGTGTTCATCGCCTGCAGCATGTCCAGGGCCTCCGCACCCCGCACCTCACCGATAACGATGCGCTCCGGGCGCATGCGCAAACTGTTGCGGACCAGATCGCGCTGATTGATTTCGCCCTTGCCTTCAATATTTGCGGGACGGGTTTCAAGCCGCACGACGTGGGGCTGACGAAGCTGCAATTCGGCCGAATCTTCGATGGTAACGATACGCTCGTCTTCGGGAATGAAGCCCGAGGCGATGTTCAACATCGTGGTCTTACCAGAGCCGGTACCGCCAGAAATGAGAATGTTCAGCCGCGCTTTAACGACGGCGCTCAGCACCTCTGCGACTTCCTCCGAGACCGTGCCCAGCCTGACAAGATCGTCAACAGTAAGCATGTCCACTGCGAAGCGGCGAATTGAAAGGCTCGGTCCATCCAATGCGAGTGGTGGGATGATGGCATTGACCCGTGAACCATCCGCTAAGCGCGCATCCACCATCGGAGACGATTCGTCTATACGACGGCCTACCGCGGATACGATGCGATCGATAACGCTGAGCAGGTGCCGGTCGTCTCTGAAAGACACGTCGGTTCTGTACAGCTTGCCGCGCTTCTCCACGTACACGTTTTCGGCACCGTTCACCAGAATGTCGGAAATCGAGTCGTCTTTCAGGAGTCCCTCGAGCGGGCCGAGCCCCAACACTTCGTCTTTGATGGAACTAACGACGGCGGTACGCTGCTGGTAATTCAGCGGCGCTGACTGTTCGTTGAGAATCTGCTGACAGATCTCGTCAATCTGCTGCAACGCCTGCTCGCGACCGAGGGTGTCGATCAACGAAAGATCGATCATCTGCAACAGGCGTTCGTGGACGTCGGCTTTCCACTCTTTTTCCTGGGGCGACAGCGATTTGATCGTCAAAGAATCCAGCTCTTCGGGCTTGGGCGCCTCGCTCTTTTTCGGGGCTGGCACCTGCTTTTCCGACTCAGGCTTTTTGATGGATCTTAGGGGTTTACGCAACATGATTATTTCCTCATCAAACGCGATAGGAGTCCATTGGACTGTTTTTCTTCAATGCCTTCGAAATTTTTGTGCATGGCATGCATCGCCGCAACCGCAGGTGCTTTGGGGTTGAGCTCCGCCAGTGGCACGCCCATGTCGATGGATTCGGATACGTTCGCAAAGTCATTTGGCACTTTGTGGACGTTCCTCGTCTGCAGAACTTTCGAGATGTCGTCGAGCGTCGTGCTCGACTTCGGATCGTAACGATTCACCAGCGGCTGAATGCGCTTAGGATCAATACCCAGCTCCTTGGTCATGATCGCTGACAAGCGTGATGCATTGCGCAAATCCGGTACCGTCTGTTGCATTACAACCAGTATGCGGTCGGATGCTTGCAGCATGGCAGCGCCAACTTCATCCAGATGGCGAGGGACTTCGGCAACAATGCGCTCGTGGCGACTCAACAGAACTTCAAGCAAACGGTTGAGCGCCTCGCCCTCATCAACATGCGCTCCGCTCTCTTCGCCGTTCAGGGCCAGATTACTTGCCATCAACCCCAAGCCACTGCTATGCCTGGATATGAAACCTTCCACCGCAAGCTCATCGAGTTCAGACACTACATACAGAGCATCGAACAAGCTGGCCTGGGGCTGGATGTCCAGGTATTGAGGCAGCGGGGCAAACTGGCGATCCAGGTCAAGCAGCAATGTCTTTCGATTGCCCAGAGCCTGAGATGTGAATGCATAATTTGCAGCTAGAAATGAGCTGCCGCTGCCACCCTTGGCATTGATGAAAGTGACGACGCGACTTGCCTCGTCCTGATCAGTGGGCTTCAGGTCCGCCATGATCCGCTGGATCGACCGAATCAGCTCTCGTTCATTGATCGGGCTGTTCAAGAAATCGCGAGCGCCGGCCTGCATAGCCAGGCGCATCAGACATGCCTGCTGTTCCGCGCCTACAATGACCAGTACCGGACGTTTGTCGGCAGGATAGTTAGCAAACGCCTCTAGCTCCTGCTCTGACGTCTTAGACAGGGCAAGTACCACAATGGCAGGCGTCGCGTCGAGATCCTGCAACGGATCGTGGTGACCATTCACCAGCAATCGCTTGCCGATCGTCAGGTGGTCCTGAGTTTCCAGCACCGCTGCGATTTCGTTGACTACTTCCGGAGCACGTCCGGCAACTAGTATGTTCTGTTCGGTAGGCATTGTTCGTTCCTTGTTGCCTTGGTTAACAGGGGGTTAGCCCATCTCGAGACACACCCAGACTTTCCCTTGGCAGGGTGGTTCGAAATGGTGGCGTTTGCATCGTCCAGAACAGGGTCGGTATCAACACCTGGTGTTGAAATCCTGTTATGGCGACCTGTACGAATTCGATAGCGCCGAAATCATCGTCCGCCGGGTCGGCCAACGTGGTTCCGTCAATATCCAGGTAGTTGAGTTCCACGTTTCCGGTCGTGAGGCCAGGTATCAGTTGACTCGGACCAATATCACCGGACGCATTGAAGATCGCGATCTGGCGGATTGCCGGATCATCGACTTCACAAACTGCGGCCAGGCGCGCGCCGCGTCGGGTGACCTCATCCAAGGCGTTGAACACCCACATCATCCGGGCAACTTCAAACACGCCAAACAAGACGACAAACAACACTAAGGCCACGATGGAGAACTCCACCGTGGTAAGGCCGCTTTGACGGCGTTTACTTTTCATCCGCAGCATCACAGGGCCCTCATGGTGGCTTGCGCTCGCAGGGTAAACAACGAGCTGCTGTCGGCACCAACCCCGAAGCGATTGATTAACGGGCTGATCGGCTGATAGGCGTAGGTCGCCGTCACCGTGATGTCATCAGCCGACGCCGCTGCGACGGTCACATTGGCAGGCGTCAGCCCTGGCAGCAGGGGCGATAGCGTTCCCGCCGCGACGCTGCCGTACACCACAAGGTTTTGCACGCGTCCGCGCAGTATCGCATCGATGTTGATGGTCTGGTTCTGGCCCATCATGGCGTACTCGGCGAGAAATCGCGTGCTGTCACGCACGGATTTGGTGAGCGTGTTGTACTGCATGAACGCGCGCCCGAATTCAGCTGTGGCGAATATCATGAACAGCAGAATCGGCAGAACAATCACCATTTCCACCACGGCGACGCCTCGGGGGCGCCGCATGATCTTACTTTGTCTGGGGCTAACCGAAGTCATGCGTCATACCCATCGGTGTCTTTGTACAACTGAATACGATACGGCCCAGGGCCCGAGAGCGGAAAGGGGCCGGGTTTACCGGTCACCTCACAATTGTCAGGTGTGAACTGACCGAACACATCCGGGTCATTACCCTGTTCCACTTCCTGCAGCAGGAAGAAGCACAGGGTGCCTTCGTAGTCCAGGAAAGAGTGTCCGTTTTCCGTGCCGCAACTGGCGATCGGTATCGCCATGCGACGGCGCAACAGTTTGTGGGTGGAGTTTTCCATCGCCAGCGCACCCGGTGCGGTGGTATCGTCAAGATAGTCCTTGTAAGAATACATGCCGGGCAGAGGCTCATTGCCGGTAACGCCGTCTATCTGGGGCGCAAAGTAGTTGACGTCGTCGTCCGTCGCCGGCGTGCCGTTGTCGTTCCACACCTCGGGTGCATCGTTGTAGACGACTTGCTCGCCGTCGTACATCACGACCCAGTCGTCCTCGACGCCGTCGCCGGTAGTGTCTACGAATTCATCCGTGAAATACCCGGTGGATTCGTCAGTAAACACATCCGAGGGGTGTTCCGTTTCGGTACCGCCCATGGGGCCTTGATATTTCCCCAGGCGCGTGTTCATGCCCTGTGCTACGGGTCCAACAGTATTACCAGGCTCGGTTTCGACCCCGTCAGAGGGAATGATGCAATTGTCAAAGCTCCCGGCCAGGGCCGCACGTATGTCCGCACCACCACTGGAGCCGTCGAGGCGGATCAGTTGGAAGTTACCTTTCTCCATGTCCTGATTCGCGCTGCCGGCTTTCATCACCTCTACCCCGCCGGGGCGGAAACCGTGAAAGTTGGCGGCACCGGAACCATCGCCGCACACCATCATTGGTGCGACGTTGCAGATTTCCAGCAAGGTGGTGCTCGGGCCGGCAACCGCCGTGGCGCCGACATTCGTCGTGTCCATGCCCACCACGCTGAGGAGCGCCGCGGGAAGATCGTAGTCGAATACCGAGACCCGGGCATATTCTGCCGGGACCGTACCGGGCACGAAGTTCGGTAACAATGTACTGGAAAACTCAACCGTCACGGTAAAGTCCCCAGCTGCGTAGGCGCCATTGATCTCCTCGTGACCCGCGTCATCCGCAGAGTCAGCGAACATAGCTAACGCTTCAATGCGCGCGGCATTCACGTCGCCATCGGTACGGTCGAGGGTCTTGGCGGCGCTCAGCGCGGATGCGTCAACAATGTTCTGCATCCGCGATTTGCTGACCATGGTGTGCCCGCCGTCCAGTGCAAGGCCTACGATACTCAAGGTCGCGAGCATCCCGATCACGACGATCGCGATCACCGCACCAGCTTGACGCTTCGGTGCAAAACTACGATTCAGTAATTGGTATTTCATCTCGCTAACCCTCAGTCTGGCGCCTTAGTCCACCCCAAGCTGGGTGTCTGAACTGACGCTCGTGCGTTTCGTGACGGTGCTTCGGTAATCGCCCATCACACCTTCCAGTCGTTGGCCATCGCCACTCTCGGGGCCTGCAGCTTCCGGCTCAGGATTCATCGTCTGAGCACTGATCATGGAACGCACAGAGTTGCCGAAGTCCTCTTCCAGAGCGGTCTGTGCGCACGCCGATAAGGAGGCGCACAGGGCGAGTAGGGCTATTGATTTCGTTAAGTTCATGTCTTACTCCTGAGCCGTTGATTTTTTGCGGCCTTCGGTTTTGCCAAGCAGGTACCATTCGAGATCGGTAGGCTCAACAAATCCGTCGGTGGGCAGCGTTATGTCTTCCGGAGACAGAGGCTTGGCCAGTCGCGGCGTAACCAATATCACCAGCTCGGTTTCACGATTCTGAAACTCCTGGCTGCGGAACAAGGCGCCAAGCACCGGAATCTCGCCCAAGCCAGGGAACTTGGTAATGGCCTGGCGCAAGCTTTCATTGATCAAGCCCGCCATGCCCATGGTCTCGCCGTCGTTCATCTCCAGCGTCACACTGGCGTTACGGGTACGCAGCGAACGGGGCAAAAACACTGTGGAGCGGTCTGCCGATGTCACCGCCACGGAGGCGTCGTTGATCAACTCACTCACGGAAACGTTGAGCTTGAAATTGATCTTGCCGTTGCCCAGCACTACCGGAATGAAATCCATCTTGATACCGAAATCCTTGTATTCGATGGTGGTGCCGTTATCGCCGTTCGGTACGGGTATTGGGAATTCGCCACCTGAAAGGAAGCTGGCTTCTTCGCCGGTCAACGTCGTTAATGTCGGCTCGGCCAGAATTTTCGCCATGCCGTTTTCCTTGGCCGCGTCTAACGCCAGGTTAAAAATGGCGGAACTGCTCAGGAAGCTCGCAAACAGACCCTGATCTTGAATTTGAAGGGCGTTGGGCTGAAACAGGTCGATCTCCGGACCGGCCGGTGCGATCTCACCTGGGAAAACGTCTCCGAGGCCAGCGTTCGGGAAGGTCGCTCCACCGTTAACGCCGCCGACCGACCAGCGACCGCTGCGAACGCTCATGGCATTGAACTGTGCTTCCATCCGCTTAATGGTGGAACGCTCAATCTCAGCAACTTTAACTTCCAGCATCACTTGCTGACCGCCGCCAACTTGCAGCAGGTTGATCACGTCACCGGCGTTGTCGTCTTCGCTTTTCATGGCGAATTCGGTGGTCTCGACACTGGTGCCAACCTGGGCCAGGTAGCCCTTGGCGATATTCAGGGCCGCATCCATGGCAGAAATCGTGGATACCGTACCGCGCAGTACTAAAGACCGCTGGGCGGAGAACACTTCGATGTTCTCGTCCGGCAGCAGCTCAAAAATCTTGCGCTTGAGGTCTTCCAGGTCGTGGGTGATCTGAACGTCGAAGTTTCCAACGAGGTTATCGCTCTTATCCCACAACAGAACGTTGGTGGTGCCCAGATCCTTGCCGATCACATAGAGCTGAGAAGCGCGCAGGATCAGGATGTCTGCGATGTCCGGGTTACCCACGGATACTCGCGCGGCAGGCCGATCCAAACCAACGGCTTTCGAGTGGTATATCGGGACGAAGAGGCGATTGATGCTCGGTACGGCATCGGTTGCGTCCTGCGCCATGCTGGTCTGAGCAGACGTTATCAGCATGATTGCCAGCAACGCGCTCAAAATGGTTTTGAATGTGCTTTCCACGAAAACTCTCCTACGACTTAGTCTTGAGCTTGTCGACATGCGTGCCACGAATAACGGTGACTGTGGTGTCGACGGCAACTTTTCTACGAACGGGTGCGGATCGGCGCGCTATCACGGCCGGCGCTTTCTTCACCGTGGCAGGCTCGGCTTTGGCGACCTGTGTCGCTTCTTCCAAGGGATTGCGCAAGGTCAACTGAATCGTGCCCTCTTCTTTCGCCTTGACGATGGTTTCCGACTGGCGCGGCGTCAGTTCCAACGTTACGGCGCGTACGATGACGGGCTCGTTCTGCTGGGTCGCGGCGGTCTGGTCAACAGCCAGCACTTTGATGTTCTTCAGGATGGTCTCGGTCTTTGCACTGCGTGCGCCGCGGTCCATCTTGGTGGCAAGAACGTCTACTTTGTTGCCGGGTAACAGGAAGCCAGCCACACCGATCACATCGTCTACACGAACGGTGACGGCGCGCATGTTCTTCGCAACCAGGGCCGCCAACGTGCTACCGCCGGCATGGTCCGCCAATCGTGAGCTGGAGAGCACTTCGCCGCGCTCAACATCGACGGTGGCAACTTTGCCTTCTACATCAGTGATGGCTTGAAATGCAGTCTTGGGGAAATCGTCGCGTGATACTGAAATGACTTTCAGGTGGCGACCTTCGATTTTGGTGCCATACGGAATATCCATCGCAGCGGCAATCACCGGCAGCGTGTCTCCATCGTCACTTCTAGCGTTAATGCGCTCGCTGACCCAGTCATTCGCGGCCCAGGCGGCGACACCACCCATGCACAGCGAAAATAGTACGAGTACTAATCCTCTTCGTTTTCTCATCGGTCTATCTCCTGAGCTGCTCGACTGGTGTGGTCGGCGTTAGGTTTTTTTAGCGACACGAAATAGCTGTCCCAGGCAAAATCGATATCTTGCTGAGTCAGTTCGCGCGCTTTTTCGGAATAAACAGTTCGATCAACTGCAATACTGATTAAATCCCGCGGATGGCAGGGGAGTAACGGTTTTTCATTGCTGGTGTGCAGAACGTCAACGACGTAGTCCACGAGCGAGTCGTCGCACTTAACGTCACGCTCTTCACATTCGGTCTGCCAGATGGACCGGTACTCTTCCTTCTCCAACGTCGGGAATTCGATCTTGTAGCCGATACGGCGCAAGAACGCCTCGTCGGCCAGGTCCAACGGGTGCAGATTCGTTGAAAAGATGAGCACCTCGTCAAACGGCACGGAAAAGTGGCGGCCGGAGCCCAGCGCCAGATAATCCGTTTTTTCTTCCAGGGGGACGATCCAGCGATTAAAGATCACTTCAGGGGCAACTTTCTGCCGCCCCATGTCGTCGATAATGAACACGCCGTTATTCGCTTTGAGCTGTAACGGCGCCAGATATTCTTTGGTGGCCGGGTCGAACTGTACATCGAGCATCTCACCGACCAGCTCACCACCACTCACCACTACCGGTCGATCACAGATGGCGAAACGCGCGTCATGATTATCGGCATACATGAGGGTTCCATCAGCGTCGCCCTCAACGCGACGGTGCAGGATCGGGTCATATACAGAAATGGTGGCATCACCCACCTGTATGGCGTACGGAATCAACACCGTATCGCTGAAAATCTTCGCAAGCTTGCTGGTGAGGTAGGTTTTACCAGTACCTGCGGGGCCGTAAACGAACACCGCACGTCCACTGTTCATGGACAAGCCCAGCTGACTTTTAATTTCGTCGCGAATCACCGTTTCGGCAAAGAGATCATCGATCATGTCGCGGTTAACATTGCGCACATGCACCGACTGTTCCCGCACGACTTCGGTGTAGCGATCCAGCGGCACAGGAGCCGGGCCAACATAGCCACTCCTGAACGTGGCGTCCAAAGCGCTCGCCCGGCCGCGATCGGTCAGGTTGTAACGCATGCCAATCTGCTGCACGCCCGCGCCAAGCACCTCAATGCGCGCATCGTCACGCATGAAATCCAGCACTTCTTCGATGACTGACCCCGGCAACATGGTCTTGGCTGACAATTCCGCTAGTGTCGACGTTCCCGCGGAAAGCAGATGCTTGCCCAGCAGGTCGGCGACCATGTCGAAACTCAAGCCTGTTTGCTCGAGCTTGGTGGGTGACGGCGCGAGTCGCTCAAAGTTGGCGACATCGTGGCCGTCTACCGGAAATTCTATTGCGTTGCTATTCACTGTATTTGTTGACATGGTTTTCGCTCGCAATCCTTAAAAACTTACTTGCACGATGGGTTGAAACTGGCAGATCAGGGCGCCGGCCGTGATGGCCACGCCATACGGAACGAACTTGAGCTGCGCCTGTCCTGGCTTCGTGTATCGAATCAGCGCCGGTATCATGACGGGCGCCATACGACGTGCTAGGAAAATCAATCCCAAGACCCCGCCGACCAGTACGGTCCACGCGATCGCATTAATTGTCGCCACTGGTCCCAGATAGGTCCCAACAGCAGCCATGAGCTTTACGTCACCCGCGCCCATGACGCGCATGATGTAAAACGGCAGGAAAATACCCAATCCCATGCACATACCCGCGAGACTCGACAACACTCCGTCAGAGCCGAACATCAACGTGTTAACGATGAAGCCCAACAGCAGAATGGCGCCGCAGATCCAATTGGGGATGATCCGATATGCAATATCGAAAAAACTCGCAGTCGCGAGTAGTCCGGTTAACAGCATGAAGGGGATGAACTGGTATTCCATGGTCTGGTTCCGTTTTAGACTGGCAAGGATGGCTTCAGTGAAGCCAGGCCTTGCCTATCCAATACACGGTTTAGCAGCCTACCGTGCTACCCATAACAGCGTCGTTCAGACACTCAATGCGGGTATTTACTGACTGACCCAGGTTGTCAAATGCGACAACTGCGCCGCCCACAACAAGGGCGCCAGCGATTGCGTACTCAACAGCGGTAAGGCCGTCTTCTTCTTTAAAGAAAGCTACGATTGCTTCTTTCATGTCTCTATCCTCATAAGGTTTATTTGGTTTACGCCCCCAACAGCGGCAGCGCATGGAAAGCATTAGATGCGTTCCTGAAAAATCCGGCTTGGAAAAAATTGCTCATCCCTAGGAATATTTTGCGATCCCAACAAGGCTGTTACGTGCGACAAGATTTCCATTACTTTCGACGAACAATCGGGCACGGCGGGTAGTCCTCATCAATGACATCCGGATAAATGTCATCAACTAATTTGCCCAGATAAGCCGATGGGTTTTGTCCGTAGTACTTTTTGAAAACCCGCGAAAAGTACGATGGATCATTGAATCCCACGCTGAATCCCACTTGCGTGACATTGGCATGGGGGTTAGCTAATAATCTGCGAGCCTCGCGCAGGCGAAACCGCGTAAGAAACTCGCGGAACCCAATTCCATAGGTCTTTTTAAACAATCGACTAAAATTAAACGGGTTCATGCCGCATACCTGCGCGACGGTCTCATTGCGCACATCGTCGTGGTAACTCTGCTCCACGTAGCTGATCGCGCGGCTCAATGCCTCTTTCTCATCCGGACGGCTCACCGTGGTTTCCGGCGGCAGTGTGTTCTCAATGAATATGATGGGTTGTCGATCGCCCGCCTTCTTTGCTTCGCGGATCGCTCTAATCGCCTGCAGGCAGTACTCCAGCTCCTGCTCCGGGACAGGCTTGACCAGATAGTCAAGAAATTTGCTTCTTAGCGCCCACACTGCCAGCGCTTCGGAATGCTGCTGGGTAGTGACCACCATCGGGGTTGAGGCGTTCTGCTGATTAAACGCTTTCGCATTTCTGAGCAGGTTTGAATCTGGATAATCGAAATCGACAAAAACCCAATCCGGGTCACGCTCAGCCACAAGCTGTTGTGCCGTGTCAAAGTCGCCCGCACGCGAGACCCGGCTAGCTCGACTAATCAGGCGCGGCAACTCACCTTGATCAGTGGCCCGGGTCAGATCCAACCAGATTGTGTTGAGTGGCTGCGTCACAAGGTTCTTCCTCTGTGCGCGCCATTTGTGGGAGGCATTAGCGTGTCCTGCGCTTTGTTACGCACATCACACTACATTCTTGTCAGATATTTACCGTGAGGGGGTTTGCATTCCCAAGGCCAAGTAACGCCCAACAGCCATTAATCGCTGCTGCGTCGTCCGCGCCGGATGGTTCTCTTCTCGTTGCCCTGGTAGTACTGCGTGCCAATGCCCAGATCAACCATGCGACGATCATCCAGGCGTCGATCTTCCCATTTCTGATACTTGCATTGGCAAGCGCCGATCCTGTCGCAGTCGTCCAACGGCAACATCGGGGCATCGGCCAGGAGAAACCGCTGCCCTTCGATGCCGCGAGCGGCTTCGCAACAGTCCATTATGCTCGCTTGTATCGAGACCGCCTGGTACGGGTTCTTTCTTGCTGGTTCGGCCATGCTGCCTTCCATCTTCTATCGATACGAAGCTAGCACCGCAGCGAGATCGCGACTGTTAAATCGCTCTAACCTTGCGCGACTCGCGCGCTTGTTCGTGATCTACCGCACAAACTCCCGAGCCGCAGCGGCCACGGCCGCGGCACATTCTGCAGGCGTTTTACCTCCGGAGAACAGGTCCAGGCATGGCCCCCGCATCACATGCGGCTGATTCGAGGCGATCCAGGCGAATAACTCATCGAAGATTGGCGGATCGTCTCCCTCGAAATCAACGGCCACGATGACACCGTCGCGGAACCCCAATGTGAACATATCCGTCGCGATATAGCCAAGCACCTTGCCAAAATCATCAGTAACGGTAACACGGCAGGTCACCTGGTCGGTGTCGGTCAGGGCGCAGGGGCGACGCGTTTGTATGCGGTAGTGGGCGGCTTGCGCCCATGCCTGGTAGTACAGTACGCGCTCGATGTCGTCAGGCGCTTGGACTGTCT
>Ga0315336_1004556_pt1 | contig 16244 bp, 15 predicted proteins | sample ASW5metaG_FD_204512 | JGI IMG/M metagenome (GOLD analysis project Ga0315336, IMG submission 204512) | Ammonia-oxidizing marine archaeal communities from Monterey Bay, California, United States - ASW #5 | ecosystem: Environmental > Aquatic > Marine > Intertidal zone | place: USA: California...
ACCGACCGTTGCGCCCACCAATGTCCAAATGCCGATACCGTTGGTGAAGGCGATGCCGTTCCATACGGCCGCTTCGATCGGGGTGCCCGCGATGTACTGGTAGACGCGCCATGCCAGCGCCACCTGCAACGCGATGAAGGAGACCAGCTGGAGGTACATCATCACATTGAGAAGGGGCGAAGTGCCAAGCGCATCACCCCTACTGTCCGACGCCGCGCCTTTTGTATGCGTGCCCATCGACAGCGTATCCAGTGCGATGTTCACGCCAAAGATTGCGATGCCTAAAAAGGCCCAAATTCCACCTTTCAAAATGCCGAAGGTGCACAGCAACACCCCGATCGGGGTGTAGAGGTACACCAGGTGGCCTAAGAATAATCTCTTCATTGAGTTTCTCCCTTACGTTTCCCTTACTTGTTGGTTGCAAACCTATCCCGGGGCGGCCGCCTATTAGCGGGCAGGGACTCCTTTTAGACGGCCGTTGCTTCGATTGCGATCAAGCCCCCGAATCCGATCAAGCCGAAATGCTTCGATTCCGAACAGGCCAGAGTCGAATTAGGAATATTCTATCAAAACCCATTGGTGCGTAAATCCGTGAGATTACGGGTAGTCACGTAGTTTACCTACGTAGAGCGAAAAGCCCGTATTTGGCTCCCTGATCCGGTTGAATCGACACTTACCGACGCAATTTGCGGCAAGCGCACATGGACTTTCGCTGAAGTGCATTTTCGATGGCCGGTCGTTGGATTCCATTCTTGAGTCTCTCTTGCATCTCATCCAAGCGCCAGGCGCGGTCTCGGGCGCGCTGAAGAGTCGCACTCGATCGCCAAAATCAAGCGTGAGAACCCCTAATTAGCGGGGAGAATTTTCGCGAATGCGATGCTTGCCATTAGTAGAAATACGTGAAGCAACACGTAATTCCACCCTCTGCCCAGGCGCGCTTTGATGTGGTTTTATTATGGTGGATAAAGGTCTTCCGCAAACGGGACGATGCCATTTGCGGTAGATCAATGCGATCGATCTTCGTCTATTGAGACAACAACAGTGGGAGAAACACAATGCTGGAAAAGGCACTTGAGCGGGACACGAAAGCCCGCCCATTCGAAAAAGAGATCAGGAAGTTCGGAGAGGCAGTCCTGGCTGACAAGAGCCTCGTCGATAAACTTGATAGTGCGCCCGACAGGGATGCATTTATGGACATGTACTGCGCCCTTGCAAAGGAACGCGGCATCAGTTTTACGAAGGCTGATATGGCGATTGTCTACCAGGAGCAGAAACAGGGCTCAAATTGGGTTCTTCCAAAGAAGGTACTGATCATGATGGCGACACGCTGAACTGACGATGGCGTCGCCTTGAAAGGAACGACGACAATGAGTGACGAAATCAAAACGAATGAAGGCCGCGTTGTGGGCAGTTGGGACGGCAAGTCCGCTACAGAATTGCAGCAGGAGCTTGGCCGCATCATCAAGATGCTTGCCGACGATGGTATGGGCGAAAAGCTAGTGGCGAAGGAGATGCCGCATCGCGAGCAGCTTCATCCCGACCTGCAGAAATTCAACGCATATCCCCTTTGGGGATGTGACTTAGGGGGATCCTGTCTGGTCGGCGCTGCCGCGAACCGGATCGAGTCGGCTGAGAAGGTGCTCTCATTCTCGCTGGTTGATCACCACTAATTCGTCACTCTACGTCGTCGGGCTAAACGTAACCAAGGGGGGTCTTTGACGTTCCTTGATATGATTACTTGTGCAAGCTCGGCATCGTAATGCTTTGGCAAAACGGCGGAACAGCGATCCTGAACAAGGCCGAGGAGATCGCCAAGGATGTCTTGGCGGTCGACGCGGCGCGTGTGGATCGCGATGCGGTCTGGCCGGAGAATGGGCTGCGCACATTGCTGGCCGAGGGCTTCGGCAGCCTGGTCGTTCCTAAGCAATATGGCGGCCGGGCCCAAGGTCTGTCGATGCTCGCCCGCGTGTGCGAGCAACTGAGCAAGGAATGCGCATCCACCGGCATTTGCTACGCCATGCATTGCGTCGGTACATCCGTCATTTGTGCGAATGTGACGGATGCGCAGCGGGAAAGCTTGCTTGGACCGATTTGTGATGGGAAGCACATTACGACTCTGTCGCTGAGCGAGACCGGTACGGGCGTTCACTTCTATCTGCCGGAAACAATTCTGCGTGCTGTCCCCCCGGATCAATACACCCTCTCGGGCGAGAAGGTGTTCGTGACCAATGGAGGGTATGCGGATTCCTATGTGGTCTCCGCTGTCAATGGAGACAGCGGTGCCCCGGCAGGCCAATTCTCTTGCGTGGTGGTTCCAGGCGATGCCAAGGGGCTCAGCTGGGGCAAGCCCTGGGCCGGCCTCGGCATGCGGGGCAATTCTTCCCGCACCATGACGCTGAGCGGCGTGCAGGTTCCCCAAACCAACCTGCTGGGACGGGAAGGTGATCAGATTTGGTATATCTTCAACGTCATAACGCCGTACTTCCTGGTCGCAATATCGTCCACCTATCTGGGGATCGCCGCGAGCGCGCTCGAAGAAGCCCAAGCCCATGTCATGAGACGGCGCCACACCCATGCCGGCAGCTTGGCCCATGAACCAATCATTCAGCACCGGTTTGGCACGCTCTGGGGCATGCTGGAACGCACAAGAAGGCTGATTTATGGGTCCGCGGCCAGTTTCGACGCCGGCGAACCCGATGCGCTAACAGCGATCATGGCCGGTAAGGCGGAGGTCGCCGATTGCGCGGTCTCGATTGTCAACGAAGCCATGACACTGACCGGCGGCCGCGGCTACTCGGGGGATTCAAAACTGGCCCGGCACCTGCGCGATGTCCGGGCCGTTCACTTCATGTCACCCTCGACCGACCTTCTCAGAACCTGGATCGGAAAGTACTATCTGGGCGTGCCGCTTCTTGCGGATTGACTTGCGTTTGCCCAATCCGGGGCGATAATCCCGATGACGACAAAGACCGGCGAGAGGCTTACACTGTGAGCCGAGAAGGGTTGGATAATGTCCTTTGACGTAATCAGGGGCGATACTAGAGCCTCCAACTCGAGTGCTTCGGCGGCGGCGCGCGCGAGCGACGTCGACGGCCTGATATTCTTCAATGTCGACCGCCAGCACGCGCTGAACATCACGCGCAATCTCTCCAAGCTGCATAACGTCGAATTCATTGCCGATGGTGGCCGGTTTTTTACCATTCTGGAAGCGAACATTGAATCGATCGACGCCGTCCTGCTCGGAACGGATATCGACGACCCGGTCAGTGCGGTCCAGCGCATCTATGCCCTGGATAAGCGTCTTCCGATTATCATTCTGAGCAACGCCGCCCAATGCGCGCAGCTGCGCCGGGACCTGATGTTCGGTCCCTTCCTCGGATATGAGGTGTTGGTGTGGCCCACGACGGCAATTGACGACCTAGCGGACGTGTTGGCCGATGCGGCGCTGCGCAGACAGCGGCGCCAACGCTATCAAGAGGCTGCGGTCGCGAACGCGCACGTCCAGCTCGAAGTGCTTCCCTTACTGCAGCCAGAGACGGCTGAGTATATTGAAGGCCTGCTCGATCATCAGCCCATCGGAGTCCTGGCGACCAGTCCCGAGGGGCAAGTCCTAAAGCTCAATCGCCAAGCCGAACAGCTGCTCCATGTGAGCGAGGAAGAGGCTTTGGCAAGACCGCTATTCCGGTTGTTTCCTAAGGCCGAGAATCTTCGGCTCAAGAGCCTGCTTGCCCTGGCGATTCGCTCCAACAGCCGGCTGTCTCCAGAGGTGTTTGAGTTTCCGGCCGTCGGCGACGATCCTTGCTTTATAGAAGTCACCGTTTCGGCGTTTTCCGATCAGGCGGGCAAGCGAAACGTGATGCTGGTCCTGCAGGACGTCACACTCCGGATTCAATCCGAAAGACAGCATACGGAAGCGATTATCGAGCTCAGGCAGATTGCAACCGTATTGCGCGCTTTCCACGCCATAAGCACTGGCAGCGGCGATCGGCCAATCGATAAGATTCGGAGCTTTCTACGCTTGGGATGTGAGCAATTTGGCCTGCCGATCGGCATCCTGTCGGAGATCGGAAACAGAAACTTCAAGGTGCTCGAAGCGGTTTCCGATGTCACCAGGATCGTGCCGGGCAGCGAGTTCGACCTTGAGCGGACCTATTGTGCCGCCACGGTTGATTCCGTCGAACCGATCGCATTCGAGCACGCCCGGCATACGGCCTGGCGAAACCATGCGGCCTACCAAGAGAACCGCTTCGAGGCCTATATGGGCGTGCGGATCGTGGTCGACGGCGCCACGTTCGGCACCTTGTGTTTCATGAGCCGGATTCCGCGCAGGCGCCCCTTCACGGCAGCCGAACGCGAAACACTCAAGCTTATGTCTCAGTGGATCGCCGGCGAGCTCCAGCGCGAGCGTGCCGAAGGCCACATGCGCAAGCTCTCAAGCGCCATCGAGCAGACCGCGGACTCGGTAATCATCACGGACCGGGAGGGCATGGTCGAGTATGTCAATCCGTCCTTCGAGGGCCTGACCGGCTATTCCCGCGAGGAAGTCATGGGAAGTCCCGCAAACTTCCTGAACAGCGAGAAAAAGGTCCTGGAGAAGCTTTGGGGCGCTGTCGGCAAGGGCACGAATTTCCGTTTCCAGCTCACCAACCAGACCAAGTTTGGTGAGGCCTATTACGAACAAATGACGATCAGTCCCCTCAAGGATAACAGCGGAGAAACAACGCACCTGATCGCGACCGGTCAAGATGTTACGGCCTTGGTTGAGGCGGAGCAGAAGGATCAGGAGCTACAGGCCGAACTGACCCATGTTGCGCGCCTCAGCACTCTGGGTGGAATGGTTTCAGGCGTCGCCCACGAACTCAATCAGCCGCTTTGCGCGATTATGACCTATGCGCAGACATGCCTCCGAAAGCTGGAGCCGGGGGACGCGAATCTCGAAGATATCCGCCATGGTCTAAATCAAGTCGTGCGCCAGGCCGAGCGCGCCGATGAGATTTTTGTCCGCATCCGAAATTTCTCGCGCAAGCGCGACATGCGATGCGAGCGGGTCAGCATTGGTGAAATCGTGGAAAGCACGCTCAGTTTTGCGGAGACAGAACTGGATCGCAACCAGATCAAGGTTGCGCTGAAATTCCCGAAAAGACCCCGATACGTGCATGCTGACGTCACGCAAATTCAGCAAGTCCTATTGAACCTGGTGCGCAACAGCATGGATGTGCTGGCCGACATCGACGAATCTAGGCGCAATATTTCCATCGATGTCGGGGCTAAGGGAAAGTGCCACACCAAGATCACGATTTCCGATACTGGCAGCGGCTGCCCGCCCCAGGAATTGGACCGCCTGTTCGAGCCGTTCTTTACAACGAAAAAGGAAGGCTTAGGCGTTGGCCTCAGCATAAGTCAGGGCATCATTGAGGCACACGGGGGAGAGCTCTGGCTTGAGTCTACGTCGCCCGAGGGTTCGGTGTTCTGTCTGACAATTCGGAACTTCGACGAGACTTGAGATGCAGGCTCAGAGCTCCGAGCAATCCGCAACGGTTTTCATCGTCGATGATGATCCCGCCGTGCGTGACGCCATCCGCTGGCTCATGGAGCAGGTCAAGTTGAAGGCTCAAGTTTGCGCCTCAGCGGATGAGTTTTTTTCCAGCTATACGCCGGGAACTCGGGCGTGTCTGATCCTCGATATTCGTATGCCGGGTATGAGCGGGCTTGAGCTTCAAGAGCGGTTGAAGGCGGCTGGGGCGCTGCTGCCCATCATCGTTATCACCGGCCACGGTGATGTCCCGGTCGCAGTGCGGGCAATGAAAGCGGGCGCCGTCGAATTCCTTCAAAAGCCGTTTAACGATCAGGTGCTTCTTGATGCGGTTCAGTCCGCGCTGACGAAATATGGACCTCTGTGGGATCAAGAGGCGCGCCGGCAGGAGTCCAACAAGATCTCCTCCTCACTGACCAAGCGGGAAACAGAGGTCCTCAATTTGTTGCGGACAGGAAAGCCCAACAAATCGATCGCGGCGCTCCTGGGGATCTCGGTCAGGACCGTCGAGGGTCATCGGGCCACGATCATGTCGAAAATGGGCGCGAAATCCATCGGCGAACTCATCGAAATGCTGCATACCAGCGAGAGAGCCGATCTCTTGTGATGGATCGGGACACAATCGCGCGCCCCAAGCGGCATTCCCTCTTCCGATACAGTTCCTAGCGAAGCGGCGGGCGGGCCAACGCATCAGCGCCGACCCGCCCGCTTCGCTCTAGCCGATTTTGCCCGACTCGCTCATACCCGAACGCACGATGAGATAGACGGCATAGATCACCACCGCCAGGGCCGGATAATAGAATGCGTTGGTCATCCAAGGCGCGATGCCCGTGAGCGGCAATAGGCTTGGGATCAGCACCAGAGCGAGTGCGACGGCACCCAGCACCATAAGTTTCTGTATCAGCGTCATTTTCGACCAGGTCATGAATGTCGCCTTCCTTTTGCTAACGCCAGAATAGCGGGCCATCGAGTCTGGCTCGCTTTTGCCGCAGCATTACCGGAAGGCGCGTATGTCGACATTGACCAGCGTCAAGCCGGATCAGACTGGTAGAATTTGGATTGTGGCGCGGCCGGACCTAATTGCCGTCATTCCCGGAGGAAGGATCCGAACTTCCCCTCACGATCAGCCAAACCCCGTAGCCCGCCACAGCGAGCGCCGCGTAATAGAACCAACGGTAGTCGAAGGGCACCGCCACCAATGTCGGCACCAACACCAAAATGAAGGCAACTGCCCCCAGCGCAACTATCTTTTGCAGCAAATTCACGGCGTGCCCCCTGGTTATGGCGCTAAGTATTCGGTGCCGTGAATTTATCACAGCCATTCCGGATCTGGATACCCGCCGATCGATTACTCTTTTCGCCTATGCATGTGAGCGCCGTCTCGAATCGCTGCATCATGGTTCGAAGCAGCTCTACGCGAGAAAGAACCAAGATTCCAAGGGCTTGGTCGGTTGGCCTACGGCCGACGAGTAGACTGCGCGGGGGTGCAGCGCGCCTCAGCCGCCGGCTTCTTCAATGGCGCTACGATAACCGAAGCGATCGATATAGGGGCCTAGACGCTTCACGATCTTTTGCCGAGTGGCTTCGGGCACGTCATAGCTGGCCGGTCTGTGGGCGTCCCGAGCATCAAGATAGGCATCAACCTTCATTGCCGTCTCATCGAAGGGCCCGAGATCGAGCTGCTCATAGATAGAGCGCAAGGTCCCCTTGGGGTCGGCGGCCAGGTCTTCCATGGTGATTTCCACCAATTGGCCTTCCGGGATCAGATGCCGGTCGGCTTCGTAGCGGCCGGCCAGCCGTTCGAAGACCTTCAGCACGTAATCTTCCAACCAACCCTCAAGCCTCGGGGGATTATGCAAACCCTGCGTCGAGTAAAGCGCCCGCCACAGCTTGACAGTGGAAGGCACGACATCGAGCGGGTTCCGCGCCAAGTGGATGAATTTTGCATCCGGGAATAGCTCGATCAGCAGCTCGATCCTCGCGGTATGGGGCGGCGATTTCAAAACCAACGGACGGCCGTGCTTCAGTGCCAGCCGCCTGTGAAACCATAGGAAGCCATCTATCCAGTCGCGGCGGGCCTTGTCGCTGAGACCATGGAGATCCAGGTAGTCGGTGTCGACCGGGCCATGGCGGGGAAAGGCCATAGTGTTGTAGGGCGTCCCCATGCCCAGAATCGAATAAGCGAACTCTTCCTCTTGGGGCCGCTCCATACTAACGGGCATGGCGTCTTGGGGCCGTTTCTTGGGTAGAAAAATGCCGAATATTGCGGCGAGCAATGGCTCTGTCAGCAGGAAATGGCTGGGAAAGACGCACTGATAAGTTGTTGGCGCGGAGAAGCGTTGGTCGCAAGCGAGCAGGTCGTGCAGCAGCGTCGTTCCGGTGCGCCAGTGGCCTAGAATGAATATCGGCGGTTGGTCGAGCGGCAGGGTCTCAGCCCGGCGGCGGTAGAGCACTTCCGAGATGTAATAGAGTGCCGAGTTGAACGGCGCCCAGAGTGTCACGGTGAGGATATTGGGCAGGCAGTTAAGGGTGACGTCGAAGCGTCCACGAGCCAACAACCGAACCCAAGCGCCAAAGCGCATGCCGTGCCAGAAATAGAGCAACCAACCGCCATAGCGCTGGACCTTAAATGGCCCTTTGCGTTTTTTCTTCTTCTCGGGCTTCGGCCGGAGCGGCGCCGCCTGGGGCTTATTCATCGGGATTCCGTCCTCAGCCATGGACGCCGCGAAGCGAGGCGTTTGGGCAGCCATTGCTTAGACGGAAATGCTGCGATGGGAAAGCGTGGGCTGGGCTGGTGCGGGGGTACCGCGAGCGGTCTATCCGCGAACACGCCGATCTGCTTAGGCGCCCAGCGTATCCTTCACCGTCGCAACCAGCTGTTTCAAAGAAAATGGCTTGGGCAGCATTACGAACTGTTCGTCGTCGTCCAAATTCTTTTTGAAGGCGTCCTCGGCATAGCCGGAAATGAAAACGATTTTTAAATCCGGATCGCCCTGCCGCAGCTCGCGGGCCAAGGTGGGACCATCCATTTCGGGCATTACGACGTCGCTTACCACCAGATCGACCGCTCCCCCATGGGCCTTCATGACCTCGAGGGCCTCTGCACCGGTGCCGGCCTCAAGGACCTGGTAGCCGCGCGAAGCAAGCGCGCGGGATGCAAAGTTGCGGACTGCTTCCTCGTCCTCCACCAGCAGCACGGTTCCGGTCCCCGTAAGATCCTGCTGCTTGTCTTGCCCTTCCCCCTCCACTGCCGAAGCCTCCTCTGCGTCCTGTGCGGCCGCGTGGCGTGGCAGATATATGCGGAAAACGCTTCCCTTGCCGGGCTCGCTTTCGGGGAAGATGAAACCGCCGGTCTGCTTAATGATGCCGTAGACCGTTGAAAGCCCAAGCCCGGTACCCTTGCCGACCTCCTTGGTCGAGAAGAAGGGCTCAAAAATCTTCTCCATGACGTCGGGCGGAATGCCCGTGCCAGTGTCGGAGACCTCGCAGAGCACATATTCGCCAGGCTGCATCACCTGGTAGCCGAGTTCGGCGGACTCTTCCTGGCTCACATTGGCGGTCTGGATCGTGAGCTTGCCGCCCTCGGGCATGGCATCTCGGGCATTTACGGCCAGATTGATCACCACCTGCTCGAACTGATGCAGGTCGGCCTTCACCGTCCAAAGGTCACGGCCATTGATCACGTTGAGGTCGATCTTCTCGCCGAGCAGACGCCCCAGAAGGATGGTGAGATCGGAGAGAACGTCACCCATCGACAGCACCTCCGGCTGCAAGGTTTGCTGCCGCGAAAACGCCAGCAGCTGACGCACCAGGCCGGCGGCCCGGTTCGCGTTTTGCCGGATATTCATGATGTCTTGAAACGCCGGATCGCTCGGCCGGTGATTGGCGAGCAGCAGCTCGGAAAAGCCTATGATAGCAGTCAGTACGTTGTTGAAATCGTGCGCAATTCCGCCCGCCAACTGTCCGACCGCTTGCATCTTTTGGCTTTGGGCAAACTGGATTTCCAGCGCGCGCTGTTCGGTGGTGTCGATAGCATAAAGAATCGCCACTTCGCTGCTATCGGCGTGTTTGATCGGAGAAATGAAGAACCGGCATCTGCGCTCGCCATCGTTGCCGAATGCTGCATCCAGGGACTCGACGGCCACCTCCCCCGAGGCGGTGGCCGCAATCGCATCGCGAAGCGGTTGGCGTGCTTCAGCTTCGATCAGGCTTTCGATCTTGGCGGATGATTCCTTGCTGTCCGCGTCGCCGAACATTCTGGTGAAGGCGGCATTGGTGCTGACGATGTCACAATCGCCATCCACGGTCGCGATGGCGACTGGCGCAGAATCAAAGAACCGGGCGAATCGCAATGCGGCCGCGTCCTCCTGATCCTCCCCTTGTTCCTGGCTTGCACGTTCCAGAACCAGCATATGGGCCAGCAGGCTCTCGCCATCGGGAGCGGTCATCAGCCGGTGCACGATCTGCACCTGCAATTGGCTGCCGTCCCGCCGCTTGAAATCGACATCGAAGCATTGAATATCCCGCGGATCGGATTTCTTCGCCGATCCGGTGATGCGAGACGCCGCCTTCTCCGGCATGAAGTCGGTCAACTCGAAACTCGCCGCCGCAGCGTCGGACAATTCCAAATCAAGCCACTGAGCGAGCGTTGCATTCATATACTCAATGCGCCCCTGTTGGTTCGCCGACAGGAAGCCCGCGGGCGCGGCATCGAGATAATCCACCACCATTTGCAGCTTCTCGAAGGCATGTTCCCCGTCGCGGGCAGCGGCAGTCATGTCCTTGAGCTGCCACACCGTTAGCGCGCCGCGTTTGCGCGCCCTTGCGGGCGCCGCAAATTGCCGCACGCCAACCTGCAGCGTGCGGGGCAACGCCGTCGCTTCGGGCCCAGCGGCGGGGTCGGTGCCCAGAACGATATCCTCGCTCCAATAGCGCCCCTGCTTCGCCGCGCGCATCAGCCGAAATATCGGTTCGGTCAATTGCGGGTCGCCGGCAAAGGCGCGCTCCACATTGGTGACCGGATTGCCGGCGCCGGCGCCGGTCATGTCCGCATAAGCCTGATTGGCGTAGATCACGGTGCCATTGGCGTCGGCGATCATTATGCCATCGCTCAAATTGTCGGCGAATGCCCTGGTGAGGTCCGCGCGCGCCCGGCGTTCGCCAAAGCGCAGAATGCCGGCCGCACCCGCAAAAAGGCAGAAAACGCCGATCACCGCCAGGCCACCGAGAATCACGAACACGAAGGGTTCAGCCACCTGCCGAGACACCATGGCGAGCGAGATCGCGGCGATGGCAAGGCCCAGCGCCAGCAGCACCAGCATGCCGATACTGCCCTCCCGCTCGGAGCGATCGGCAGCCGGTTCGGCGTATTTCAGTGGCGCGTCGATATCGCTCATGGATTCGTAAGTTAGCCGATTCGATTGCACCCGCGTCGCCTAAACTGCCCTGCGCCCGGCACACGCAATGCGCGCCGTTCGATATCAAGGCCCTGACCTCCAATTTCTCCGGATTATCCTTGCCTGGACGCTGGTTAACGGCGCGTTAAGAAGCCAGCCGAAATGAGACAAAACCGGCATATCGTGCTGCTCATGCGGCGATTGTCGGCTACCATGGCGCGAGACTTGGTCTAGCGGGAAAGAGGCGCTGCCTCGAAGCCAAGGAACTGCCGCGGCGCGAAGCAGCGAGAATGCATGGATATCAGCGTCAACGATTTGCTCGTCTATGTCGCCTTCTTCGCCATTGTCATCGCGGTGATCGCCGTCGTGGTCTGGGTCTTCAAATCCATGCTCTCGGGCACCGGATCGGCAGCCGGCGGATTGTTGAGAGGGCGTGAGCGTCGGCTTGGCATCCAAGAGACGGCCTCGATAGACGGGCGCCGCAGGTTGATACTGATTCGCCGCGACAACGTCTCGCATCTGATAATGACCGGGGGGCCTGTGGATGTGGTCATCGAGACCGGTATCGAGGACCCGCATTTGCCGAATCAACCGGCTACCAGCCAGACCGCCGACGAGCCCGTCGCGGCCGGAAGCGACGCGGGCAGTTAACTTCCCTCCCGCATCCACAGCGCTGCCCGGCAACCGCCAATCCGCGCACTCGAAGCCAGAATTTGCCTTACAGGAAAAGCGATTGCAGCCTTGGCGCAAACTGCTATCATGCGCGCGCTGGAATGCCGCCGGCCATTTCAGTCTCGAGCTGCTTTGCAGCTTAGCCGGTACATTCCCTGCGAATGGTCCGACAGGTTCTGGCCCTTCGGGGCCGAACGTGTCAGTCCCCCATAACTCATTCACACCCCCGCGCACTCCGCGGGGGTTTTTTTGAGTCGGGCCGTCTGGCGTGCTCCGAGTGCGGCCCGCCGGCGACTTCAACATTCCGTCATCCGATTCTGATTTCTTGACTTGCGACGGCACTTTCGTAAATACGGTGCACGGTTCCCCAGTGCCTACGGCAACTGAGAAAGGCGTTGCCTATCTTCAAGCTTCAACGCGGTTCACGGTACGAGAGGACTTCATGAGCAAGAAGGCCAAGTTACCCAACGGCTATAAGCCGTCGAAGGACGAGCCCTTTATGAATGCTCGCCAGAGGGCGTATTTCGAGACGAAGCTCCTTATTTGGAAAAGCGATATCATCCGCTCCAACCGGGCGACGCTAGAACTGTTGCAGCATGACTCAGCCCAGCATGCGGACATTGCCGATAGAGCTACGTCAGAGACTGACCGCGCACTCGAGCTGAGGGCGCGCGACCGCCAGCGCAAGCTGATCGCCAAAATCGATGAGGCGCTGACGCGAATCGAAAACGGTACCTATGGCTTTTGCGAAGAAACCGGTGAGCCGATTGGGCTGAAGCGGCTCGACGCCCGTCCGATCGCCACGCTCAGCGTGGAAGCCCAGGAACAACACGAGCGCCGGGAGCGGGTCTACCGCAACGATTGATCCTGCCGAATCGCCGGCGCTGCGTTCCACCCAACCAGCCAACCCAACCATACGCGAACCGCCCGCCTTGCGGCGGCAAGCTCCAACCAATAGTCTCGCGCGGCGATTGGGGGTATCCCGTGACGGAAGCGAAGAAATTCGAAGGCACCAAGACTTACGTGGCGACCGAGGACCTGCGCGTCGCGGTGAACGCCGCGATCACTCTGGAGCGCCCGCTATTGGTCAAAGGCGAGCCCGGGACCGGCAAGACCATGCTGGCCCAGGAGGTTGCCCAGGTCATCGGCGTCCCGCTGATCGAATGGCACATCAAATCGACCACCAAGGCGCAGCAGGGCCTCTACGAATATGACGCGGTAAGCCGGCTGCGCGACTCCCAGCTTGGCGACGAGCGGGTCAAGAAAATCCGCAACTACATCAGACGCGGCAAGCTTTGGGATGCCTTCGAGATGGAATCCCGCCCAGTCCTGCTGATCGATGAGATCGACAAGGCGGATATCGAGTTTCCCAATGACCTGTTGCAGGAACTCGATCGCATGGAGTTCTTCGTCTACGAGACTGGGGAGACGATCCAAGCCCGCCATCGGCCGATCGTGATCATCACTTCGAATAACGAGAAGGAGCTCCCGGACGCATTTCTGCGCCGCTGTTTCTTCCACTACATCAAGTTTCCCGAGCCTGCGACCATGGAGGAAATCGTCGAGGTACATTTTCCGGGGCTGAAATCGCGCCTGGTCTCGGAGGCGCTGAATGTCTTCTACGACATCCGCGAGGTGCCTGGACTGAAGAAGAAGCCCTCAACATCAGAATTGCTGGACTGGATCAAGCTTCTGCTGAATGAAGACATCAGCCCCGCGACCTTACGTGAAAATGACCCGCGCAAGCTGATCCCGCCGCTCCATGGAGCGCTTCTGAAGAACGAACAGGACGTTCATCTGTTCGAACGTGTGGCATTCATGGCCAAGCGGGAAAGCCGTTAAACAACTGAAATACAATAAAAATTAGAGATTTTTGTTCCGGACGATTATCCTGAACAAATGATGAATGGCGGCTTCAAACCGGGTTCAGCCCGCCCGCTTTAGTTTCTTGGATCACTTCAGGATTCTGGCACTAGGCCGGATCCCAACGATGAGGGAGGTCCAAGATGGATTACCGGATATTGAAAGCCGTAATGGTGATCGCAAGCCTTTACATCCTGCTCACGCTCGCAACGGTCCTGTCGATGGCTCTATAACAGGGCCGCGTCCTGTAGCCCCAACACCACGGTCCCAAATTGAATTGTGATTTCTTTGTGGCAAAACCTTTACTTCGAATTTTGCTTCCCCACATCAGCGACAGGTTGGGCACTGATTACCGTAACAAGGGCTAGAGGAGGGACGTTCCAATGACCAAAGATTTCGGCCTCGGAATTTTCGCTTTGACGCTGATTATGGCTGGACTGACGACCGTCACCTTCTTCACCACGATCATCTAGCTTCTTCTCAAACGCGTCTAACTCTCTTCCAAGAGGCGCCTGCGACTAAGGTCGTTCGCGGGTAATATCAACTCCGCACAGGAGCGCCTCTTTGAAGATCTCGGACATCACAGACACCGCTATCGATGCCGTTGGCAGCGCGAAGGCGTTCGCCAGCGGCCTCGTGCGTCCATCCGTTCGGCTTGGGGTCACGGGGCTGGCCAATGCCGGCAAAACCGTCTTCATCACCGCGCTGATTCATAATCTGATGGCGCGCGGCAGGCTCCCTTTCTTCGATGCCGCCGCCGAAGCTCGCATCACACGGGTCTATCTGGAGCCCCAGCCCGACGACGCCGTTCCCCGCTTCGACTACGAGCGGCACATCGCCGACCTGACGGACCCCTCGCCTCGCTGGCCCGAGAGCACGCGGCGGCTCAGCCAAGTCAGGCTGACGATCGAGTATGAGAGCCGCGAATTCCTCAAACGCCAATTGGGTCGCAATCGGCTGCACGTCGATATCATCGACTATCCGGGCGAATGGCTGCTCGATCTGCCGTTGGTCAATCTCTCCTTCGAAGAATGGGCTGGCGCCACGATCGCCCGCAGCAGAGACAAATCCCGCAAGACGCACGCCAAGGAGTTTCATGGCCTTCTCAAGACCATCGATCCAAAGATGCCGCAGGACGAGGAGACCGCCCGCAAGTTGGCGGAACTCTTCACCAGCTACCTTCGCAATTGCCGGCAAGATGCCGACGCGTTGATCGCAAGCCCGCCCGGGCGGTTTCTGATGCCGGGCGATCTGGAAGGCTCGCCCGCCCTCACCTTCGCGCCGATCATCGTGCCCAAAGGCGAGACGGCGCCATCGGGTTCGTTATGGTCGATGTTGGAGCGCCGTTTCGAAGCCTACAAATCCCATGTGGTCAGGCCCTTTTTCCGTGACCATTTCGCGCGACTGGACCGCCAAATCGTGCTGGTCGATACCCTGGCTGCCCTCAATACGGGCGCTGGAGGGTTGACGCAGTTAGAGCAGAGCTTAAGCGAAATTCTGGCCTGCTATCGGCCCGGCGCCAATAACTGGCTGAATGCACTATTTCGAAGGCGGATCGACCGAATCGTCTTTGCAGCCACCAAGGCGGATCATTTGCACCACACAAGCCACGACCGGCTCGAAGCGATTCTGGCGCGGCTTACGGAGTCTGCGATTCAACGCGCGGAATTCGCGGGCGCAGATGTGAACGTGCTGGCGTTGGCCGCGGTCCGGGCCACGCGCGAAGGACACGTCACCCATGGCGGCGAGCGCCTGCCCTGCATCTTGGGATACCCGATCAAGGGCGAAGTATTGGAAGGCGAGGTATTCGACGGCAAGACGGAGTATGCAGTTTTTCCTGGCGATCTGCCCAGCGATCCTGAGAAGATCATGCATGGCGGTCCATGGGCGAAGCGCACCGCCAAATCGATGCATTTCGTGCGCTTTCGCCCGCCCATGTTGGAGGGCGCCAGCGATCTCAGACCCGGTGTCATGCCCAATATCCGTCTCGACCGCGCCATGAACTTTCTGATTGGAGACAAGCTCGCATGAGCAGTCCGAGAAAGCGCCAGCGCGCACCCAAGGCATTCCGGCCGGACGAGTCGGTTGTGGAGGTCCAAGAGACCGCACCCATAGACCCGCTGCCCCTGCGCGAAGAAGCGGACGATCAGGAACTCGTTGCCGCGCCCGTGATCCGGTCCCTCAATCGGGGCCTGCGCTGGGGCACCCTGCTCTTCGGTGCGCTCGCGGGCCTTGTTGGGCTCGCCGCAAGCCTCTGGCTCACGACATTTGTCGAGGAGATGCTGGTCCGCGACGATTGGATCGGCTGGCTGGCGCTCGGCTTGATGGCACTTGCCGGATTCGCGGCCCTGATGATCGCTCTTCGCGAGATCTGGGCGTTGGCCCGGCTGAGGCGGCTTGGCCGTCTGCGGGAAGACGCCGAGCGCGCGAGCATTCATGGCGACAAAGAACTAGCCAGCAGCGTAGGCACCAGGCTTAAGGGCCTATACCGGAACCGCGAGGAGCTCGCCTGGGCGCTGGCGCGCTTTGCCGAGCACGAAAACGACATCATGGATGCTGGCGAGTTCCTGACACTTGCCGAGCGCCAACTGGTCGCGCCGCTCGACGCCGAGGCCCACGCAATCGTTGCGCAATCGGCAAAACGAATCTCGGTGCTGACCGCCGTTAGTCCGCTGGCCTTGCTCGACATGGCTTTCGTCGGCGCCGAGAACCTGCGGATGATCAGGCGAATCTCAACTGCCTATGGGGCGAGGCCCTGCACGCTGAGCCTGCTGCGGCTC
>Ga0315336_1004557_pt1 | contig 16243 bp, 15 predicted proteins | sample ASW5metaG_FD_204512 | JGI IMG/M metagenome (GOLD analysis project Ga0315336, IMG submission 204512) | Ammonia-oxidizing marine archaeal communities from Monterey Bay, California, United States - ASW #5 | ecosystem: Environmental > Aquatic > Marine > Intertidal zone | place: USA: California...
TTCGACAACGATCAAACGAATGAAATAACCAGTGGAATAACCCATCGCCTTGAGTGTAGCGAATTCCGGCATATGGTCGGTGATGTCGGAATAGATCACCTGGTAGCAGATGACCATCCCAACGACAAAACCGATGACCGTTCCGGCCATGAAGATCACGCCGATGGGAGTGCTTTCGTCCCAGAAGGTGACTTCGTTGTTACGGAAGTCTTCTCGGGTGAAAATGCCGACGTCGTTGGCGAGATGATCGACCAACCACTCGTGAGCGTCAGTAAGGCTTGCTCCTGGATGAAGGTGAACAACACCGATGTCAACGACGCTCAGCGGATCGCCGATTCGTTTGTGATACGGAAAATAGCGGGCGAAGTTTTCAGCGCTCATCAGCAAGTTGCCGTCATGCGCAAAATCGGTGCCCATCTCAAAGCTGCCGACCAGGCTGACGTTCTGATCGGCCAGTTCAGCCCGTTGCTCGGCCAAGGGCGTTTCTTGATCGTTTAAGAAGGGGAACTTCGAGACTTTACTGTGCTTGTCGATCAATACGGTCGCTGGGCTGCGCAGCAACGCCAACTGGTTGTGAATCTCTGGCGATGTAAATACCGGATCGTCCAGGTAGAACCCGATCGAGCGGATGGGCGAGGGCTTGTTTCCACGGCCCCGCTCAATTTTTTTCAGCACGGAGGTCGTCAGCTCGGAATAGATCGGAAACGCACCGCTGACGCCGGGGCAGGAGCGAGCCTGGTGAATGCGCGCGATGGGAAAGCGCTTTTCAGCCGCCAGTGTATATTTGGCTCTGCTGATAATAAAGATGTCGCCTTTAAGATCATCGATAATTTTGACCTGGCTATCAAACAGGGCGTTTTGAAAGCCGACCTGGATAAACATCAATAGCACGGCAAAGGCAATACCCGCCACCGCCACCGAGAGTCGGCGCCAGTCGTGCGTGAGATTCTTCCAAGCCAGGGGTGTTTTGGTATTGGGCTTCATGAATATTCTGTGTGTCGATAGCGATGAATCACTTCTGTGGTCGTTGATTCTGTTGAGCTTCTATTGATGCTTATGCTGAAAACGATCCGAGGGTGTCCATCGGAAGCCCGGATTTCGCGAGCAAACGCTGGCTCCGGTTCAGTGCTGGTGCTTTGATCATTAAAACAGGTCAGCGGGATCGGCTTGAAACAGTTTTCGCAGTGCGGCTAAGCCGGAGACGACGCACATTCCTATGGTTAATAACAAGACCAAGATCGCGATCTCCCAGGTCATAAACATCGGCATTCCCGATTTTATTTCGACCAGATAATATAAGCCCCAGGAGATCAACAAACAGGGGAAATAGCCGACTAGGGCCAATAAGATTGACTGCTGCAATACGACGCTGGTCAAATAGCGATTGCCGTAGCCCATGGCTTTGAGCGTCGCGTACTCGCCCATCATGTTGGCAATGTCGCTGGAAAGGACCTGGTAGACGATCGCCACGCCGACGAACAGCGCCACCCAGACCCCAAGTCGAAAGATTTTCCCCAGCGGGGTTCCATCCACCCAGCGTCGTTCTTCGGCCTCGTTGACTTCGGCCCGAGTCAAGACAACAACGTCCACACTCGTCATGTTTCGAGGATCGAAGCTGTCGGAGGGAATCCCGAAAGTGGCCCGTAGCTTCTCTTGCACGTCTTCCGCTTGAGCCGGATCGTCGAGCTTGATCAATCCGAAGTTGATGTCGTCGAGCGTCTGCCAGGGGCAGGCGAGAACATAGCCCTCGGGATTGGTCAGGCAGGCGCCATTGGCGGCCATGCCGGTACCCAGTTCGAACAGGTCGACAATGCGAACCCAAGAGGGACCCAGCGCGGTTTCAACGTTCAGGTCCTGTTGGCTAAACGCGATCTTATCCACGGGCCCGTATTCTGGTTTCGACTTGACGTCGACCATCGCAAAGCGGGGATCGGATAGCTTGCGGGCCTTGTTACAAATGTCCTGGCTTTTGAAAGCAGGATCGCTGGGATCGGTTCCCATGGCAATGATGCCGCGCCATTGGCCACCGGGGTCTTTGGTGTCTTGTTCGGAATCGTCACTGGAGGGTCTTTTGCCATGCAACGGCGCTTGCCACTCGCTCAGCCCCAGGTAGAAGGGGCGTGCCCGCTCGACTTCGGGTAGCGACGAAGCTTGGTAGAGTCGCGCACGTGGGAAGGAGCGTGCGTCGGTCAGATGCAGATAGGCAGGCGAGCGGAGCATCAAGTCAAACTGAAGCGCGTCGTAAATCTGCGTGGCAGTCTTGCGAATCGCGCCCTGAAAACCCATCTGCATGAAAATCAGAATCACCGCGAAACCAACGCCCGCCAGGGCGACGCAGGTTCGCACTTTGTTATGGGTGATATTCTTCCATGCCAAGGGGGTTTTCATTGCGTCGCATTGCCGTCCTATCCGTCGGGTTGTACAGGCCGTCTAATAATCGGCGAAGAGTCGTGGCGAGGCCAGCGCCGTCGGAGGGTTGGTCAGGTGAGCTTACGGTTCGGGGGACTCGCTGCTGGTTGTCTTGCTGTTGGGCGGTTCCGTCGATTCGTCGAACCGAACCGTGACCTGCAGACCGACTCGCTTGGCTGCCTGATCGATAGCGTCCTGGTTGTTCGGATCGATGAGGATTCGCACTTCGACCACCGATCGATCGACCGGCGCCAGCGGGTTGCGATTTGATAGTCCGGGGCTGGCCACCATGCTACTGATCGACTCAACCGTGCCAGGTATGCCGGCGGCAAACTTGGAGTCGAACGCGTGGCTGGTAATGGTAACCGATTGGTTGGGTCGAATGTTTTTGGCATCGGCAAAGTACACTTCGGCCACGCAAACCATCTGTTTCAGGTTCCCTAGCTGCATGATCGGCATGCCGGTGACACTTTCGCCGGCTCGCAGCAGGATCTTCAGGACTGTGTACTTACCAGCTTCGCCGCCAGGTTGGCAAATTCCCGATTGCCGAACTTCATCGGTAATCTCAAACGTGCTGGGGTCGACGTCCGGTCCCCAAAGAACCGATTGGGCCAGAGCTTGTTTGGCGACGGCAATTTGCTTGACCAGGGCCTCGGTTTCGTCGATCACGTCTCTTTCGTTCGTTTGAGCCAGCACCCAGCTCTGTTTGGCCGCCTCGACGGCCAGAGTTGCCGCTTGCAGAGCGGGCCCATGGCTGGCAATGGCGACGTTCAGATCGGAGGCCGCGCGATCGCGAGCATTGCGTTGCCGGCGCAGTTGGTGTGGTGTCACCAGCTCGGGATCGGTTTCCGACAGACGTTCCAGGCTGTCGTATTCAGCTTTGGCGATTGCCAAAGCTTCGATCAACACGCCAGGCTGCTCCCCTTGCTGAACTTCTGCCGATCGAGCTTGCAGTTGTTTCTTCTTGGCGACGGCTTCTTTCCAGGTTGCCTGAGCCTGCAAGACTTGGACACCCGCCAGGCTCTGCCGTCGTTCCGCTTGTTTCTTGGCCAGGGCCAGCTGTGTCTGTAAGGCGTCTAACTCGCGCGACCTGAGATCGTAACTCCCCAACAGACCCAAGATGCCATCCTTCGGAGCCAACGCACCTTCCTGGACGTCGGGATCGAACTGTTTCAATCGTTCGCCGGGGATACCGGCGCTGATCGAAATGATTCCCCCAGCTGGTTCCAAGCGACCCAGGGCGAAAATATTGCGTGTCTGATTTTCGGACGCTTCGTTTTCCTGCAGATCAGACTGCCGACAACCTGCAACCACCAGGCAGAAGGCAACCAGCAATAGAGGAAGCAAGCGGAAGTTCTTGTAGGCCAGAAGCAGCATGTTGGTCGTCTCAAGGTGCACGGTGGCGTTCATCGGTCTCAAGGAGCCCCGTCAAGCGAGGCTTCTGCGGGAACACCTCGTTCGTCGGTCGGTCAAGCCAGCGCAAGAAGGTCAACAGGCTTGCTCATTGCGCAGCAATTAACAGATACCTAAACCTAGATTGCACAACCGTCGTTTCGCGGCACAATTGCCGATATCTTTCCAGAATGGGCTGTCAGCAGGAGACTGTCAAGAAAACGCCTTGGGCCCAGCGACTTACAACCGATGCGACCCTCGTATTTGGCTCGGGGCCTCGATATCGGGAGCAATCGGCCTGAAATGGCACGCCTGGCTTCTGGCCGATTCTACCGACTCGATACAGCTTTTTCCTCTGCCCCCAGAAGCTTCTCGATTGACGATTATTCGTATTGGATCGAATCTCCTCATTTCAAGCAGCCATGAAGTCGCTCCCGCGAGGGGTTTCCCAACTTTAGTATGCACCGAGAAAGCTGCCCAAGGTGGTATTCCACACTACACTTGTGCAACAGCATCGTTTTTCCCGAGTTTGTGCTGCGACAACTCAAGTCAGATTCCACTCTCTTTCTTAGATTCATTGACACAGGACCCCTCCTACACATGAGCACTGCATCCCCAACACGGAACGCCCAAGCCTTCCTGTCCAGCGAGGATATCAACAAGCTGCTGTGCAGTATCGAAGAGGTCGTGATTATACTAACCTCGCAAGGTGAAATTAAGCAATGCAACCAGGCCTGCGAATCGATTGGTGGATATGCGACCAGCGAATTAGTCGGCCGGAACATCGTCGGTGTTTTTGCGCTGATCCATGAAGTCGATCTGTTCCAGCAGCTCCTCTCCGACATTGCTGCCGGACTGCCGGTAGATAAATTTGAAGCGCATCTGTTTTCCAAAGCAGGTGTCATGAAACAGATTCGCTGGTCAGGCTGTCAGCTCGCGGACGACCACGCCGGAGGTTGCACGATCCTGCTCACTGGCATCGACATCTCTGCCGAGCGCGAGGCCCAAGCTGAGCTATCCACCCTGGAACAATCCGCCAGCACGCCAGAGACAAACCGCGCTCCTTTGATACCGGGTCCCAAGCTGTCGGGCGAGGATTCCGACGCGGAGCGCCGCACAGAGTGTCGGCCCGATTTTCCTCAAAAGCAGCGTGTGGCGATTATCGAGAATGGTGTGCTGCCCAAGTCTGAAGAATACCAGTATGTCGAATTCCTGAACATTAGCTCTCACGGCTGCGCATTCTATCTCGACAAACTACCCAACTCGCCCGAGTGTATCGTCGAATTGGGAACCGGCTCTGACCAGATTTATCTGACTGCCATGGTCGTCTACGCAAAGTATACCCCCGATACGGACCGCTCTCGGTATCTCGTAGGATGCAGGTACACACAGCGCGTAACAGAGTAGCATCAGTTCTATTTTTTTGTCTTATTCCTCACGAATTGCGCGAATGGTCGCGAATGCGAAAAACAAAGAGCGACTATAATTGAGTAAATAGAGATTCCGCAGGAGCAGTAGAATGAGCCAACCGCAACACGAACTCATCCGAGAGCCTCGCATCGTCGACCCTACAGCGGTCACCTGGATCGACCCCGAGTCGCTAACCTTCGCCGATCAGGATGACTCCTTCACCGGGATCGTGCTGGCCGAGTCGCTTGACAAATCGTTGGGGGGGATCGGCCTAGTGTTCGACTCTCGGCCGCTCCTGGAAACGGGACAAGAGCTGACTCTCACCCACAACGGCGCCAGCCGGACCGCGGTGGTCCGCAACATCGTGCCGCTCGACTCGGGCCAATTCCGTGTCGGCTTTCAATGGAAAGAGCCTGCTGAGCAAGCCTAGTGTTAGGTGCACAACCATCGGCCGACGCTTTACGCTGTCGCTGAGCGTTTCTTGAGGAAACGCGCTCACGTACTTAGGACGACAGCCACATGTCGCTGATGCGACGAAGGTACGATCGTGCCGCGAGGACCGACATGCGCGGCCAGAGTGCGCGAAAGCCGAGGAAAGAAATCAGGCGCTGACTTAAAGGATCTACGGTGGTGTGTTCCGAATCAAGACGCCGTCGGGCGATTTCCGTCCGAACGCTCTGTTGGCCGCGGCCCATTACCCAATAGTGGTTGGACATCAAGATGGGTCTCAGCATGGGCGACAAGACTTGCAAAAGCGGCTTTCGAGCGCTAACGCGCCAGTCAAAGGTGATGCACGCATGCTGGCCGTCCTGATGCAGTTTTCCGACCGCGCGACCTACAAAATCTCCTTTCGCCACCAGAACGAACTTTCGTGGAAAATCGATATGTTTCACTCGCATCTGAAAACGTAGTCTGTAAGGAAGCCAGCCTCGAGTCACCAGATCGAAGCTTCGTCCAACCGAGCACTCGTCGCCAGGATCGACAATGTGAGCCTTGAAGAACGCAGTCGACCACCAGCTTGGCAAGGAAGACACGTCGAGCAGCAGCGAGGCCAACTCCTCGACCTGACCCTCGACTCGCCAGCTACTTCTAAAATGATACTTCTGACTCTCGCGTAACAACGCACGAGCTGACATGCGGGGCAGAACTGTTGGTCGATCGGTACGCATGAATACAAAGTCTCGTTGAAGCTTGGTACTCGTTCACCGTTACAGTTCTATAGTAGCCGGTGTGAATGAAATCACAACGAATTTTGTACGAGTAGCCACCCAGAAAAACGCAAAACGACGCCAAGAGAGCGCGTTCGGCAGAAATAGATTCCCTGATCAGCGTATCTTCCCGCCAAATCGAGCGGGGTAGTTCCATGGCGGGCTGCACTTTGAACGCCCATCATGAGATGGATGTAGAGAGGAAGCAGTCCAATGGGTGCGTCACGGCAGGTATTTGAACGCTTGCTCTAAGTCGTCCGCCCAAGGAGGTCTGTTTCCGCGCAGACGCGCATGACAGCCGCTTCTTCATAGATGGCCAAAAACGATGGTTTCACCGCGCGGAGTCGTGAAGATCGCATCGGTCGTCTCCCATTGGGTTTCGGCCGTCGCTATGGAGAGGCGAGCTTGCAAACCGCTGTTTTTTTGGGGCCGGCTAAAAGCGCCTGCCAATTGGCTACTTATCAATAGTAGCGACGTCGTCAGGAAAACGTGGCTCAAGGCTCATTCGGCGAAAACACTTGGAGACTACCTTTCGACCTGAACTCAACAATCGGGTACGATAGACTATAGCAATTGATAAGGCAGCCTAGGACAAGAGAAAGGCATGGTCAGCGTGAAGCGTGTGATACTTATGACGGCGATCAGTTTGGTTTCGTCGCAGTGGGGTTGGGGACAGGTTTATCGCTACGAGGCTGAGGACGGCAACTTGGTGAACACCGTCTTCAGCAATTCTGTGCCCGGCTACTCCGGCACGGGCTATGTCACCTCGTTCGAGAATAATGATGCCCCGGAAGATTACTTCGAGCTCTACGTCGACGTTCCCGAGGGGATCTACGAAATGTGGGTCGGCTACCGTTCGCAATTCGGCCCTAAGGGCTACGACTATCAGGTCGACGGCGAATTCGGCAGCGGCACGTTTGATCAATCGACCGTTTTTACTGAAGACCGCGCGGGACTGTTTAGCTTGGATGCCGGAGTCAACACACTGGGCATCTACGAGGGCTGGGGTTACTACGACGTCGACTATCTGGAATTCCGGCCAATCACTCCCGCCCCACTCTCACCGGTCCTGCCGACGCTCAACGACCCCCTGGCCGATTCGCACACCCAGGTGTTGATGAACTATCTGACGAGCCAGTACGGCAGCAAGACACTCTCCGGACAGCACCACGAACAGAGCCAAAACCTCTCTTTTCCGGTTCAAGATTACCTGAACAAATCGGGCGGCATGGTTCCCGCGATCCGCAGTTCCGATTTCATTAGCTACTCACCGACTCGGATTCAGTATGGCGCCAATCCGAACAACGAGTCGGAACAGTCGATCGCCTGGGCCCAGCAAACCGGGGGCGTCGTTTCGATGATGTGGCATTGGAATGCGCCCGGGGATCTGATCAATCAACCCGGTCAGGAGTGGTGGCGAGGGTTTTATAGTGATGCCACCACGTTCGACCTGCCTGGCGCGCTGGCGAATCCGAGTGGAGCCGACTACCAAAAAATAATCAACGACATCGACGCGATTGCCGTGGAGCTGCAGAAGTTTGAAGACGCGGGCGTGCCGGTCATCTGGCATCCGCTCCACGAGGCACAGGGAGCGTGGTTCTGGTGGGGAGACCATGGTCCCGAAGCGTTCAAGGAACTGTGGGGGGTGATGCACGATCGGCTGACCAACCATCACGGGCTGCACAATCTGATTTGGGAATACGTCGTCGCTACCGGAACGACCGAGGGGTTCAGCCCCGATTGGTACCCGGGCGACGACATGGTCGACATGGTCGGGCTCGACATCTACACCGACCCCAGCTCCAGCATGAGCGACCAGTGGACTGAAGCCCACAGTCTCTATGACGGCAACAAAATGATCGCCCTTTCGGAAACCGGCACACTGCCCGACCCCGAGTTGATGGACCTGTGGGGCATCGAATGGAGCTATTTTTCTCCTTGGAAAGGCACCTTCGTCGACGCCATGGACCCCGCCCAGTTACAGGCACTGTTGAGTCACGAAGACATCATCATCCTCGACGAACTGCCCGTGTTGCCGTGGAAGTCGAACGCCACATTCCTGAGCGCCGACTTTGACTTCGACGGAGACGTCGACGAAGACGACTTGGCTGCCTGGACTGCCGCATTTGGCACATCGGCCGGCGGCGATGCCGACTTCAACGGCGTCACCGACGGGGCCGACTTTTTGATGTGGCAGAATCAGTATACCGGGCCAGGTGGCGTGGGCGCCATCACGGACGGTGCTGAAGGAGCAAACGTCCCCGAACCGACGTCACTCGCGCTGGGCCTGGTGGCCGGACTGGCAGCTACGCGGCTAGTTGGCTGTCGCCGCACAAGCTCTCGGTCGGCTCTTGCCCGCAGCCTGAGATAACCAAGCGGAGGTGTTGGTGGCGCCAGAAGCGTAAAGCGTCTTCTCTCTGACACCTCATGTCGAAAACTGCAAGCCTCCGCGCCCTCCTGCCGCTCTTGGCAGAGGTGGGCAGTTCGTGTCAAGATAATCGACGTGGATAATCACCGAACGAGTCGGTCGCTATCTCCCCGCTATTTTCCCCTTGTGCGATTGAGTTGATGGATGCCTGAAAACCGACAGCCGACGACGATGGCCATTGTGCTGGCCGCCGGGAAGGGGACTCGCATGGAGTCTGAGCTGCCCAAGGTGTTGGTCGAGGTTGGTGGCAGGCCGATGGTGCGCTATGTGATCGATGCCTTGCGCACCGCTGGGGTCGGGCAGATTGTGGTGGTCATCGGCTATCGAGCCGAGCTGGTGCGGGCGGAGCTGGCCGACGTGCCGAATTTGGTGTTTGTGGAGCAGACTGAGCAGTTGGGCACCGGGCATGCGGTGCAGGTCTGCCGCGAGCAGATTGCCGCCCAACGGGGTCCCGTGCTGGTGGTCACCGGCGATTCGCCCATGTTGCAGGCCAGCTCGGTGCGGACCTTGCTCGAGGAGTTTGCCGCCCGGCAGAGTGCCTGTTTGCTGGGAACGGTCGAGCGGACCGACCCGACCGGCTATGGGCGGATTGTCCGAGATGCGAACGGGACGTTTGTCGATATCGTCGAAGAAAAAGACGCCAGCGACGCCCAGCGGGCGATCCGCGAGGTGAACGTAAGCACCTATGTATTCGAGGCCGAGCAGCTGCTGATCGCCTTGGGGCAGCTGACCGATCAGAATGTTCAGCGAGAGTACTATGTGACCGATTGTCCGCGGATTCTGCGCCGAGGGGGGTTCGACGTGCGTGCTTTGCCCGTACTACAGCCGTGCGAAGCGATGAGCATTAACAACCTGGCCGAGCTGCGGGCCGTCGAGGCGGAACTGGAGCGAGTGGCAGGCGGCCAATAAGAATTTGCTCAACAGGACCTCTGCCCAGCCAGCGGCCATCAAGGTAAGCTGGACTCCAAGCAGTCCGGGTGCCCTAGTCTACCTCAGCAGAGCCCAGCGGCGACCTGGACGTTCCGTAACGTAGCAAACCCTTTCCCTCGGTAGATTGCATGACCGACATTAAGCTCTTCAGCGGCAACGCCAATTTGCCTTTGAGCCAGCGGATTTCCGAGTATCTTGGGATCCCGCTGGGCCGGATTTCTCTGGGAACGTTTCCCGACGGCGAAACCTCGTGCAAGATCGAAGAAGACGTTCGCGGCCGCGACGTCTATTTGATCCAGCCGACCTGCCCTCCGGTGAACGACAACCTGATGCAGTTGCTGGTGATGATCGACAGCTGCAAGCGGGCCAGTGCCGAACGGGTAACGACTGTGATGCCCTATTTCGGCTATGCGAGGCAAGATCGCAAAGACGAGGGCCGGGTGCCGATCACGGCCAAGCTGGTGGCCAATCTGATCACTCGGGCCGGGTCTGATCGCGTGTTGACCATGGACCTGCACGCCGCCCAAATCCAAGGTTTCTTCGACGTGCCGGTCGATCACCTTTACGCAGCGCCGGTGCTCAACGAACATTTTCTGAGCAAGAACATCTCGTCGGAAGATATCGTCATCGTCAGTCCTGACGAGGGGAGCATCAAACGGGCTCTGGGGCACGTCAAACGGTTGGGCGGCTCGGTGGCGATTATTGACAAGCGGCGGACCAGTGCCGAGACGACCGTGCAGGAAAACGTGATCGGCGGGCCGGTCGATGGCAAGATCGTGCTGATGTTCGACGACATGATCAGCACAGCCGGTTCCATTTGTGGAGCCGCTAAGGTCCTCCATTCTCGGGGGGCTCGGGAGATTCACGTGGCGGCGACCCACGCCGTGCTGTGCGGCCCGGCTGTGGAGCGGCTCGTCGCGGCCGATCTGGCGAGCTTAGTCTGCACCGATTCGATCCCGCTGACACCAGAGCAAATCTTGCCTCAGACGCAAGTTTTGGGGGTCGCTCCGCTGCTTGGCGAAGCAATTAAGCGGATTCATCGCAACGAGTCGGTCAGCCGGCTCTTTCAGTAGGGTCGGCCTAAGGGGCCGCTAGGATGGATCTGGCCGATTGGGGCCCTCTGGGGTTGAATTCCCCGTAGAATCGGGCAGAATTAGGGGTTCCCCAGATTGACCGTGATTCGTTAGGGCCAAGAGCTTTGTTGCTCAATGAGGGGATAGTTACGCATACCCCGGGCAGTCCTGGAGCGACCTGACTCGATGAGTACGGCGATACCGGCTCAACAGGAGAGGGCCCGTTGCGGATGCAATCAGTGGTGAGGTGATAATGTCAGACATGCTTGAAGTTGAAACACGCGATTCGTTTGGCAAGTCGAACAATCGTCGGCTGCGCCGTAGCGGTCACTTGCCGGCCGTGTTGTATGGCCATGGCAAGAAGCCGGTCAGTCTGACGGTGCCGACCGAACAGCTGAGCTTTTCGCTACGGCACGGCGCGAAGGTGGTCAAGCTCAAGGGTGCTGCCAAGTGTCAGGCCTTATTGCAAGACGTTCAATGGGACACCTTTCAACAGCATGTGTTGCACGTCGATTTTTTGCGGGTCGAAGCGAAAGACCGAATCAAGATTGAAGTGCCCCTGGTCGTTCGAGGCGAAGCGCCTGGCCAGCACGAGGGCGGCGTTGTTGAGTTGTTGATGCGTAATATCGAAATCGAGACCTCGCCGGCGAACATTCCCGAACAGCTGCAGGTGAACGTCAACCAATTGCATATTGGTGATTCGATGAAAGCGGCAGACGTGGAAGGATTGCCTGAGGGCGCCTCCATCCTGTGCGAGCTCTCGGCAACCGTCGTGCAGTGTGTCCAACCGACCGTTATTGAAGAGGAAGAAGCTACCGTCGAAGCCGTCGAGCCTGAAGTGATCGGTCAGAAGGATGACGATCAAGAGGGCGAGGCAGCATCATAGGCGGTCTGACCGTCGAGACAGAAGAGAATTGAATGAAGTTGATTGTCGGCTTGGGAAACCCGGGGAAGAAGTACGAAGCAACTCGACACAACGTTGGTTTCGATACAGCCCAGCGACTCGCCCAGCGGCATGCTGCTGGATCGGGCCGCAGTAAGTTTGAGGGAGAACTGAGGGAATGCCAGATTGGCGGCGAGCGAACGCTGCTGCTGGTACCGCATACGTTTATGAACCTGAGCGGGCGGAGCGTCCGCCAGACAGTCGATTTTTTTAAGCTGGTGCCTGACAACGTGTTGGTGGTTTGCGACGATTTCCATTTGCCTTTGGGAACGATACGACTGAGGCCCCAGGGGAGCGACGGAGGTCAGAAGGGGCTGGCGGATATTATCGCTCAGCTGACGACCAACGAAGTGCCTCGCTTGCGGATCGGGATTGGTCCGGTACCTCAACAGTGGGATCCGGCGGACTTTGTGCTGGGCCGCTTTGATACCCAGCAGCGCGAGCTGGTTGACGAGCAGATCGAGCGATCGTGTGAGGCGGCAGAAGTTTGGATACGTGAAGGTATCACGGAGGCGATGAATCAGTTTAACCGAGGTCAAACGCCCGACGAATAGGCGACGTGACCCGATTGATCCAGCGATTCGGAACAAGGCTTTTATTTACATTCGATAGGGAGTTAATCTCTTGGCAGAAAAAACGGCAGTTTACGAAGGCATGTTCATCCTCGACGCCAATCGGTTTGCGCGGGACGCGGACGGATGGCCCAGCGAGATTGAAAAGCTGATCCAGTCAGCAGGGGGCGAGATCGAAGTCAGCCGGCTTTGGGAAGAACGGCGATTGGCTTACCCCATCAAAGGGCATCGCAAAGGGGCCTATTGGCTTACTTATTTCCGCCTGCCGACGCAGAAGCTGGCGGAATTGACCGCCGAATGCGAATTGCACGAGAGGATCTTGCGTCAGTTGTTTGTTCGACTGCCTGACAGTCTGGTCGAGCACGTGCTGGATCATGCCCGTGGGTTGAACGTCGAGACGGATGGCGAGGATCAGGCTGACACGCCCGAGTTGGCCTCAGCGGTCGCTTCCTCAGTCGAAACCTCCGTCGAATCACCGAGCTCGGCAACGGCCGAAACACCCGCTCCGGCGGCGGCTGACTAGGACGGTTCCGTGGCGGATCACTGCTCAGTAATAGCTGGGAAAGACCAGAATGAGGCGGGGTGATTGCGTCGCCAGAGGCAATCTGATAGATTGGCCCCCCTGGGGTACAGTTGTCCAGTATCCGTGACGCAGTCGTAGAGTAGGAAGGAAGGATTCAGATGGCAAGTTACAACCGCGTGGTTCTGGTAGGCAATCTCACCCGCGATCCCGAATTGCGTTACATCCCCAGTGGAACGGCTGTCTCGGAAATCGGGCTGGCGATCAACGATCGGGTCAAGCGCAATGAGCAGTGGGTCGATGAAACGACCTTTGTCGACGTCACGCTTTGGGCCCGCACGGCCGAGGTTGCCAACGAGTATCTCAGCAAAGGTTCTAGCGTACTGATCGAAGGTCGGCTGAAGCTTGACACTTGGGAAAAAGATGGCCAGAAGCGATCGAAACTACACGTGGTCGGCGAAAAAATGCAAATGCTAGGTGGTCGCGGAGGCGGTGGCGGAGGACGCCAGGGTGGAGGTTCGACCGACGCACAGCAGGAGTACAGCTCGGCTGCCAGTGCCCAACCGAGCGTTGCCCCGGGCGGAGGAGCCACGCCCCCCAGCGACGAAATACCGTTCTAATAGTTCTCGACCCCCAGCGACTAGTCGCGGCAGAAGCGGCGCGAAACGCGGAACAATTCACAAGGGTCATCTTACCCACATCTCAATATCACGAACCGTTGATTCACTATGAAAGCCAAAACCAAGAAACGCTCCAGCGGTATCCGGCGTTCGCACCGACTCCCCCAAGGGCCTCAGGGCGGCATTGAATTGCTGCTGATTCATTCTGTCGAAGATCTAGGCCAGCAGGGCGAGGTGGTGGAGGTGCGTCCCGGCTATGCATACAACTACCTGCTTCCGCAAGGTTTGGCGACGATCGCGACCGAGCATCACAAGCGAATGGTGGAGAAGCACCGCTCGAAGCTGCAAGCGTTGGAACTGTCGCGCCAGAGCGATTTGAAGAAACGGGCGGCTGCGATTGCCAAACAGAGTGTGACCATCGAGGCAAACGCCACCGAAGATGGGCACCTGTACGGCAGTGTCGGTGCGGCCGAGATCGTTGCGGCACTGAAGAAAAACGAGGTTGTCCTGAAGGACGATCAAATTCGCCTGGAAGGCCCGCTCAAGGAACTGGGGCTTTACATTGTCAAGTTCCGATTGGCCAGTGGAGTCGAAGGCGAGTTGAAGGTTTGGGTGGTGCCGACAGTCGGTTCCGAAGAAGCGACGCCCGCGTCGGTTTGACGGGATTGGCGGGCTGGGCACTCGGCGAGGATATCTCGGCTGTTGGGTCCGGATGTCTGTTGGAAGCGACTGCCGACGCCTGGTGAAGTGTGCCTGGTGAATTTAGTTCTTGACATGGGTTAGTTGCCCTTGATGGGCGGCAAGATGGAGCGAGAATCCCTCATGGCAACGGTCGACAGCCAGCCGCCGCGCGCCTCAACCAAGGCAAAAGAATCTGTTTTCGATCGCTTGCCTCCCCAGCATCTCGAAGCGGAACGGGCCGTTCTAGGTAGCATTCTACTGCTGCCGGAAGTCTTTGACGAAGTAGCCACGACTCTCCGTCCGCAAGATTTCTTCGACGTTTCCAACCGGTGCATCTACCAGCATCTGTTGCAAATACATGACAACGGTCAGAAAGTCGACCCGCTAGTTCTGGTCGAGCGGCTGCGCAGCGCGGATCAATACGAGGGAGTGGGTGGCGCCGCCTACTTGGCGGAGATCGGGCGTCAGGTCCCCACCGCGGCCCATGCCGGTTACTACGCCCACATGGTGGCCGATCGAGCGCTGCTGCGGGCCATGATCTACACCGGTACCGATATCGTGCACGACGCCTACGAGCCGGACGCCGATACGCGGCAGCTGCTCGGCCGGGCCGAGGAGAAGATTTTCGGAATCCTGGAAAGTCGCGGCCACGGAGATCCGGTTTCGATTAGCGACGTGCTACATAGCGCGTTGGATCGTATCGATTCGCGGATGAAGGACGAATCGTATGGCGGATTGGAAACGGGATTCGTTGATTTTGACACGCTCACCGGCGGACTGCAGAACTCCGAACTGGTTATCCTCGCTGCCCGACCGAGCATGGGAAAAACGGCGTTGGCAATGAACATTGCCGAGCATGCCGTCCTGAAGGTGAAAGTTCCGGTCTTGTTTGTCAGCTTGGAAATGGCGGCACTGGAGTTGGGAGATCGGCTGTTGTGCAGCGTTGCCCAGATTGATGGAAATCGCCTACGCAATGGCACCATTTCACAGGACGAGCGGCGGAAGCTGGTCCAGACGGCGTCGGAGTTGGACCAGGCTCCGCTGTTTATCGACGATTCTCCCAGCCGCACGATGACCGAGATCGGAGCGAACGCCCGGCGGCTCAAACGGCGTGAGGGTCTGAGCTTGATCGTGATTGATTATCTGCAGCTGATCGACCCCGACAGTTCACGCGACCCGCGTCAGGAACAGGTGGCTAAAATCGCCCGGCGGCTGAAGGGTTTGGCCCGTGAGTTGGAGGTACCCGTTTTGTGCCTCGCACAGCTGAACCGACAGGTCGAGGCGTCGCGCGACAACAAGCCCCAATTGAGCCACCTTCGTGAGTCGGGAGCGATCGAGCAAGATGCCGATCTGGTCATGTTCATCCATAGAGAAGAGTACTATCAGACCAACGAAGAGGATCGGGAGCGGGTCCGTGGCGAAGCCGATCTTATGATTCGCAAGCAGCGCAACGGCCCAACTGGCGATGTCAAGCTTGCTTGGAGTCACCAGTTTACCCGTTTTAGCAACTTTTCTCAGAAGCCGTACGCTGAGTTCGAGCCTTACCAGACGGACGATTTCTAACTTTCGGGACCGTGTTGGCGTTCAAATCCGCCTTGTGGCCTCGGCTCGGTTTCGCTATTTCTTCGCGGCCCGACTAGCGGGACTGGCGCTGCAACTGGGCAGCGGCGGCTACCCGCGCGTTCTCCTCATCGTGACGAAAACGGCTTTGACCTGTCCTATGCACCGTTTTGCATGTCTACCTCTGTTGATTGGATTCGCCGCAGGCTCGGGTTTAGGTCCCGCTGCTCAGGAGAACCTTCGGTTCGCAGCTGCCCAGCAATCGCCGCCGACTTCGGTGAGCGACTCGGCCAACTCGGCCCAACAGGTGGTTGAAATCCGGATCCTCGGCAACGACACGATCCCCGCGTCGCAGGTAGCTGGCCATTTGAGCACGCGCGTGGGGCGGCCGTTCGATCGTGCGGTGGTCCAAGGCGACGTCCGCCGGCTCGCAAACCTAGGCTGGTTTGTGGACGTCAAACCGCTTTACGAAACGGTCCCTGGTGGTCAGATCATCA
>Ga0315336_1004559_pt1 | contig 16238 bp, 10 predicted proteins | sample ASW5metaG_FD_204512 | JGI IMG/M metagenome (GOLD analysis project Ga0315336, IMG submission 204512) | Ammonia-oxidizing marine archaeal communities from Monterey Bay, California, United States - ASW #5 | ecosystem: Environmental > Aquatic > Marine > Intertidal zone | place: USA: California...
GAAGAGCAGGCCTTTCTCCTTCCCGTTGGGGAGGTACTTCCAGGTCAACCAGGCCCGCTTCGGATTCAGCTGCTTCGAAAGCTTGGCCATGCGGGGGTGGAAGTGCCGGCTGTGGGCATTGGGGAAACCCATTCCGCCCGCCGTACAGGCCGCAATAAGCACGTTCTCGTGGTCCCGCGGCACCGTGATGTGCAGCTTGCCCTCCGCCCACAATTGGCCGTAGCGCTCTCTGGCCTGGCCGATGAGGTCGGCGCCAAAGACGGCCTCGTAGTCGGCGTCAGAGGGTCTCAACGCCGCGGACAACTCGGCGGGATTGGGCGCGCCGATGAAGGACGCCAGGAGCGGATAGGCGCCCTCGGCGATCTCGTTGAAGATCTGGTTGGAGAGCGCCGCAACGGCGGCCGGGGGCTCCGTACCTTCGAGGGCACCGGGCAAGACGCCCTGGGCCTCCCACATGACCGACAGCTGGTTGTAGCCAATCAACCCAGAGAACAAACGGCTCCCAGTGACGAGACCACCGCCGTCGACCAGGAGTAAGAGCAGGCCCCCGCGGACCTTTTCGGGGCCCTGGATGACCAGCTCGAAGAACGCGAGTTCCTCCCCGCCTCCGTGGATAGAAACGATCGATTCACAGGTGTCTCCACCGGCTTTCAAGCGCTCGACGGCTGCGGCTGGTGGCTCCCCTATTCGCGCCGCCGCTTCGACCTTGGCGGTCTCGGCCGGCCCCAGACCAAATCCGGCGAGGATCCAGGCCTTCAGACCGGCGCGGCCTTCGAGGAGTCGCAGGGTGCGAATCTTCTGTTCGGAGAAGCTCGCCTCGAGCAGCGCACCTTGTGCATTGCGGAACAGGCCCATGGGCGGATCCTCTCCGGGGATCTCTGCACAGAGCCGCCAGGAGCCGAGGTTTCCGAGGAAGAGTTCTCCCGCCGAGGCGGGCAGGGTCAGCCCGTTCACACGCGCGATCGTTCCCGCGTCGGCCCGGAATCGATGAGCCGGGAGAGGCAGCTCTTTCGCCTCGCGGATCGCAAGCGCGCCGGGAATCGCCTGGGCGAATCGGTTGACTCGGGCTCCCACCGTCGCGATGCGTTCGGTCATATCGTCGCCGAACTTGCCCACCTCGTAGAGCGCGGCTGCGGCCCGTCCGAGCGCGTTCATGCACTCGTGGATAGCCCCGGACACCAGGCCCACCGGGTCGTTCGGGCAGCTCCGCTCGCCGCGATGGGCGATGTCCAGCCACTGCGCCCTGGAGATGATCGCCGAGGGCTTTGGACCGCCATACATGCGCTCGATACTACGCTCTTGCGGCTGCGGGCCGATTGTGAAGGCAAACGCCTGGGGCGACCCGTCGGCGAGACGAACGCAGCTGTAGACGTCGCCTGTTCGACCGATCACTGCGCATCCGCGGAGTTGGATGTACAGCACCGCCTCGGCCTGGGTTCGCGCCTGGAGATTCGACATGTTCAGTCCATCGCCGCCGCGAGCTTTCGGTAGGTCTGCGCCACGACCTCGACCCGAGCCCGATCGAACCGGCCCGGCTCGCGACGATAGAGGTGCCCTCCCGTCACTGTCCGCATATCCCCAAGAGAAAGTCGGCCTTTCCCGTCCGTGAAGAACTTCAAGACCTCGTCCAAGCACAAGGCTGCTCGGTTCAGGCGCCTCTGCGCGGCAGCCCGCTGGGTGCTGTCGAGGCCATCGGGACTCCCGGGCACCTCGCGGGTGAGGCGATCGGACTCGAGGAGAAACTGAGCGGGACCGAGCAATCTCGAAGGCGCTTCTCCGCCGAACGCACCGCCGTCGATCTCGGTCGCCTCGACGACGAACTCGAATGCGCGAACACCGCGGTCTGTCTCGCAGTGGTAGACCGAGACCAGGGTGTCTCCCGCGGCCTTGAGCTGATGCCCCCGCTTTCCCGGCGCCGCACCGGCAATGTCCATGAAGAGGTGGGCTTCAGCCACGGTACGGGCGATCATCCAGGGCACCTTCACGCGTGGTATCGGTCGGGGACTTTCGACATCGAGAACCACGGAAAAGTGAGCCATGACTTCTTTCCATGACGGGCGACGATGGCGTGCCCCTCGGCTGGCATCTCGACGCCTTGCACGCTGCCATCCCAATCCCGCATCGGACGCTCGACCGGGTTGCAGGGGTTGTTCATCAGGTCGACGATGACCTTGTTGTCGAAGATGGATGATGCCGCGAGGGCGTCGACGCCATCGGGACCGATCTGGTTGTCGGTGAGCCGTACCCAGCGCGCATTGCGGAGGTGGGTGCAGGTCGCGATCCGCCCACACAGAGCGTCGTCGATGCCATTCTTGGCGAACGAGACCGACCGCAGCTTGGCCAGATGCGGACTGGCGAGCGCCGCGTCCACCGAGGCTGGATCCCCGTTGTCGATGTCGGCGTGCTGGATGGGTGCGAGGGCGAAGATTCGATCGGCATTGCGCGCGAACTGGGCCGGCGACAACTGGATCATCGCCACGAAACCCCTATGGAAGCTGTATCCCCGAACGAGACCGGCCAGCTCGCCGGCCCAGGCTGCGCCGTGAGCGGAGATCAGCTTGGTCTCGGCGCCGGAGGGCCGATCCCGGTGGTGTTTGCTCGACCGCTCCTGGTTCCAGCGCTCGACCTGCAGCTTGATGAAGGCCCCCTGGGGGTCATTGTCCGCGTCGAGGTCGACGGCGTGGGACAGACGAAGCAGGTCGTCGTCCGGGTAGGCGAGGATCTGATCGATCCGCGCCGCGCGCGCTGTCATGAACCGCCTCCACTCCGCTCACCCTCGCGGAAGTCCTGATACCGCGTGGACTGTACCGCAGACGGCGCGTAGCCACCCGAGAAGTTGCCGCTCTCCTGCGGGGCATCGGGCGAGCTCTCGAACGAGGCGTTGTTCACAGCGTCGACGTCAGCCGGATCGAAGACAACGTGGTCGGTCGGCAGGAACCGAGACGCTCCGCCGATGACATCGATCTGCTGACCGTCGGGCATCGTGACGCGATAACCGACATAGTTGCCGTGGTTGTCCCACAACGTCTCACCCGTACACGACTCCGACGGGAAGCTCGCCACGGCATCCCGGATGGGCCCTGGCACTTCATTTCTGCGTCCAATGGCGGCAATGACGAAGTCACCGGAGGATTGGCCGCCGTCGTTGCGGTTCAGGATCGGCCGACCGTCCGGACCGATCTCCATGTTGTCCACCCGAGTGCCACCACCCTCGAAGACGAGCGCGCCGTCGATGATGCGCCCACCGGGCCCGAAGTCGGCGATGAGCTGCCGCAGCTGTGGGTTGGTCTCCAAGCCAGCAGTGGGCTCGCCGCCCACCATGCGCACCTGCACCGGCTCGGCGCCCGGGTTGGAGCGGGGGTCGAAAGCGGGATTGCGGAGGATGATCTCCGCCGCACTGATCGCCGTGCCTCCGACGCCCGCGATCACGAAGTCGCGACCTACCGACGGATCGGAAGGCACCACCGCCAGTGGATCGAAATCTCTCGAATTCGCCACATCTCCGGTCACTGCAACCCGATCGCCTTGTGGCACATCGTTGCCCGCGGCGTCCTGCATTCCGGGATGCCAGGCGTTGTCGTGCCAGGTCTCCTGGTCCGCCGGGTTTGGCGAGCGTGAGCCGGGGTAGTGCTCGTCATTCGGGAAACCGGTGGCCACGGCGGGGATGCCATCGAATGGAATGTCCAGATCGCTGTTGTCGGTCCCGCCACCGGGAACACGAATCACCCAGTCGCCATCTGCATTCTGGACGAGATGACCTTGCCCGTTGACCACCGGGCCGTCGGCGGCGCGCGTGTCCTGCGCGTGGGAGACAGCCGCCAGCGGTGGACGACCATCTGGGCCGTCGGTGACCTGTGAAGGGCTCCAGTAGCCGAGGCCTTCGAGCTGATCGAGCTGTGACTGCTGCTGGGCGAGCTCGCCGCTGGCGTCGTTCTGCCAGCGGCCGCGATCGTCGACGAGGAGCTGGTCGGGCCGCAATCCCGCCAACGCGGCGCCACCACCGATCTGCGGGTCGGTGAAGTTGGTCGCTCCGCCCTCGATCTCTGAGACGGTCTGGTTGCTGCGCCTCTCGCGGGCAGCACGAGCGATCTGTTCGGCCTGAGCGCGACCCTCTGGCGTGGAGAGATCCAGACCGGAGAGGTCGATCGGATCGCGACGTGGAGCCTGCGGATTGTTTGCATCGTGACCGTCGCCAGCCGTGTCCTGGGCGTTTGCCTGATCGATGTTGTCGAGGAGCATCTGCGCCTCGCCGCCGCGCCCACCGTCGAGCAAGCTCTCGAAGGACTCACTCTGGCGGGCGAGGGCGCTCCTGCCGTCAGCGCTCAGAAGCGGTTCAACCAGGGCGAGGCGCTCGGATGCGCCGGGATCGCCGTTTCGCAGGCCGAGATGATCGACCAGAGCGTGGAACTCGCGGGTGAGGCCATCGACGTCTCCACCGCTGGCGACCGCCTGGCTGAGCTGGCGGGCGAGCACATCGATCTCGGCGACGCGGCCGTGGTCATGTCCCGACAACGCCAGGTCGCCGTTCGGCAAGCTGCCGCCCGACAACACATCGGCGTCGTTGGTCGCCCCGGATCGGACGGCCCGGATCTCGGCGACTTCGTGAGCGATGGCCCGCTCGATGTGGGCGTCGGTGGCGCGGTCGGAGACCTGAATCACCGCGGCATTACTGTGGTCGAACACGTCGAATCGCGCGACCTCGGAGCTGGGATCGTTGCCCATGGAGCGGGAGATCACCCGGATGGACATCTCGGTGCCGTCATTGAGCCGGACCAGGAAGCTGCCGGGCGCCGCGTGAGGCTCCGTGTTCGGTCGCACGCCGGTCAGACCGCCCAGGGTCCCGTTGGCGGTGGTAACGACTGCGACGGGCTCCGGGGTTGGCCGGTTGTTGCCGTGGAAATCGGAGCCTGGAACGGCGGATGCGGTGCCCGAGGCGACGTCGCTGGAGGCGTTGTCGAGCACCTCGGTGAGGCGGCGGGCGCGCTCTGCCGGGTCGGGAGCGCCCATCACGTGAAGAACCTGGTCTGGGGTGATGTCTCCCGCGGTTTCGCCACGGATGAGGGCGCCCATCAGGAGCTCGTCGGAGTACCGATCGGCGTCGCTGTATCCGCCTTCGGTGTCGGTATCGGCGTCCCCCTGGGGCCGCGTCGTGCCGCCCTCCGGAGCGATGGTGCTCTCCACGGTCCCATCGGGATGGCGGATCGCGGCGTCGTCTCCATCTCGGATCACCTGGGTGCCGTCCGGCATCACACCGCTGTCCACGTCGCCGCCGTCGACGGCGATAGCGCCGCTGTCCAGCTCCACCACCACGTTGCCATCGGGGGTCTCGATCGCGGTTCCGCCATCGATGTCGACGGCCTTGTTGCCGGCATCATCGACGTAGGCCACCGGTCCCGTGTCCACATCGCTATCCGGTTGAACCGACGAAAGGTCGGGCTCGCCGACCTCGCCGAGACCCGCATTGGCGGCGGCGAGAATGTCGGCCTCGGTCATGCCCGCAGAGGCGATGACGTCGGCGTCCGAGATCTCGGTGCCCATCTCCTCGGTAGGCGCGTTCTGCTGCTGGTCTGGGCCCATTCCGTGGGCGGCACCCCAATCTCCCGCAGCCTTGTTGAGTGTGCCGGCAATGAAGCTCTGGGCGCTGTTCTCCACCACCTGGAGCACGCCATCGGCGAAGTCCCCAGTGAAGCGACCCGTGGCCGCGTCGAACATCAGGGCAGTCGAGCCGCCCGCGGCGTCGCCCACCGCGTTCTCGCCACCTGCAATCACCGCCTGGCTCAGGGCGCTGCGACCCTCGCCGAGTTTCAGCCCGTTCAGGCGCTCGCCCACGCCAGCGGAGATGCCACCGGACAGGCCTCCGGAGACGCCGGCGAGTGCCCAATCCGGGCGCTCGTTGATTGCGGCGTTGGACGCGCTGTTCGCGAAGCCCGTTCCAAAGCCTACAATGCCCTGACCCACAATAGTCCGAGCGTTGACGACGCCCTCGGCCTGCCGGAAGATGCCTCCTCCCGCATTCAGGCGGGCGCCGATACCGGCAGTGGCGACTTCGACGGCGGTGATGGCGCCATCCTGCACCATCTGCTCCCATCCGTACCTGCCGCCGAGAACGGCGGCGTTCAAGGCTATCTTCGATGCCCCCGTCAGGGCGGCGATCCACATGGCGGCGGCCGGACCCGCGGCGCCACCGGTTGCAAAGGTGACGGCGGCGGCGATGAGGACGGCGGCGATGGTCGTCAGCAGGCTGGCGATGGAGTCCTGCCGCTCGCGATAGTGAGCCGCATTGATGCCGACGAAGGCACATAGTCGGCGATATTCCTCGTACTGGGTCAGGCTGCCCGCGAACGACCCATCGGGGTTGTAAGCGCTGCCGGTCGGGCTCTCGGACGCCACCAGGTTGATGAGGGCCTGGAGGTTTGCGGCGTGTTCGCGAAGGTTGGAGTCCTCGTCAGAGTCGCCCATGATGGCGCGCCCGAAGCCGGTGGACTCTTCGCCCACGCTCCACTCGAGCTCGTGGTTGACCAGCCCGAGGCGCTGCTCGTCGGTCATGTATTGCTCGTCGCCGAGGAGCAGGCGTTCCATGTCGCGCCGGTCGTCGCCGCTGACTTCGGATCCCCAGCCGCTGTGCTCGTTGACACCCAGATCGCGATCGAGCGCCGAGGGGTCGCCGTTTCCATGGTCGCGTGCGTAGTTTTCGCGAGTGGTCTGCACTTCGTCGGGACGCATGCCCTCGTAGGAGCGCTTGAGTCGATCTTCGTCCGTGCCCCCGCCCTCGATGGACAGGAAGGTCAGGTCGGAGACGACGTCGGCGCTGTTGGTTCCCGCGTCGAGCATGTTGTCGTGAACGCGCTGCTCGATGGCCGAGTTGTCGGCGTTGGCGTACTCGGCGTCCATCGCCGCATCCATGTTCGCGAAGCCAGACGCTTCGCCATACTGCTCTTCCCACTGGGCCCGGAAGGCTGCGGCGCGGGCTGCGGCGACCTGTTCGGCCTGCGCTCGGACAGCCGGATCGGGACTGTGCAGGGCCTGTTGGTGCTCCGGACTCGTGTAGAGCGCGGTCTCCATGTTCTGCTCGTTGGGACCGCCATTTCGGGTTCGCTCGACCTCGAAGCGCGCCACATCGGCGTCCATGGAGTCGTTGCCCGACGTCGCGAGAGCCGTCGCGAGAGCGGCGTTGGCGCCCGTGATCTCGCGGGTGATGGTGTGGACCTCGCCGGTGTTCGGGTCGTAGTGCTGGACTTCGACCGGCTCGGTGACCGCGGTGACCAGGGCGGCGGTGGCCAGGGCCGGATCCACCGGCGGGACATCGGTCTGGGTCGCGGTGACGCCGTTGTTGATGTTGTAGAACTCGGCCTGGATGGTGCTGAGTTGGTTGCTGTCGATGCCGGCGAGCGCCGAGTGCAGGGCGTCGTGGTCGCCGGAGCGGCGGGCGGTGTTGATCTGGTCGCGGAGCCGATAGGCGTCGGCGCGGGCGGTATTTCCAGACAACAAGCTGTTGGTGACGTCGAGATCGGTGCCGTCGAGGTTGTCCTGGAGGTTCTGACGAGTGGTCTCCCAACCGTCCAGGTCCTGCATCGCAGCCATGTCGTCCTCTGACAGGTCGCGGAGGATGGCCTCGATCTGGGCTTCGTCGTCGCCGTACCAGCACATGTTCTCTTCGAGTTCCATGCGAGCGGCCAACGCCGTGTTTCCGGCGAGGTAGTTCTGAGCAATAGAGAGTTCGGACCCCGAGAGATCGTCGTACAGCCACTGGCCCAACGAGTCACTGCTCGGATACTGCATGCCCCACATCTGCCTCACGGCCTGGCCGTGGGTGCGGGTCGTGACCTTGCGAAGAGCGTTGTAGAGCTTCGATTCGTCGGTCCCCATGCCGCGCATGGCGCTGTAGCTGTTCTTGCAGACGTCCCGGAGCTCGGACTCTACGTTGGCCGTCGCGTTGTCAGGCCGGATGTTCGCTTCGGCGGTGGCGATCTCGCCGTCGAGGTCCACCCCATACTGGTTGTTGAGCGTGGCCAGGGTCTCGGTGGTCTCGGTGAGCTTGGTGGACAGCGCCAGATCGCACTCGGCGATGTAGGCGGTCATGTCCTCCTGGACCGGGGCGACGTACTCGAGCATCGCAGCGTCGACGGCATTGCCGATCTCGACCATGGACTGTCCGAACGAGATGGAGGTCTCCTCCATCAGGCCGCATTTCTCGTCGGCGATGCGCTGCGCTTCGGTCTGGTTGTCGGTGACCAGGGTCTGCACGTGCAGGCCGTCGTCGGCGACCATCTGGTCCAGACCGCCGATCGCGTTGTTGTAGAGCGTGTCGAGCTGCGCCAGGTTGTCTGAGTGGAAACCCTGCAGCTCGGACGTGTGGTCCGAGATGTATTGGCCCACCTGCTCCCGGGTCATGAATACGCCATCGGGCAGGCCCGCGCGGATCTCCTCGACCCGGAAAGCATAGGCGTCGGCAAACGTCGCCGCGGTGTCGGTGAACAGCGCAAGGGCGCTGTCGGCCTCGCCCTGAATATCGGTACCCAGCTGGGTTCCGCCGCCTTGAACCTCTTGATTGGCCGTCGCCTCGTCCTCGTTGAGCTCGGCGTTGCCTTGCGTCTCGGCCTCGTCGACGGTCGCGAGCGCGCCGACCTTTTCCTCGTCGAGTTGAACGGTAGCGGTGTCGTAGGCGCCCTGAACGGCGTCCGCACCGTGGTTGCCGATCTCGTCGACTTGGGCTTGCAGGGGCTCCAGGAAACCGCTGATGACGGCATTGAAGTCCTGGGAGGCCACGGCCTCGGCGGCCTTCTGGGGCGCTTCGTTCTTGAACCGATCGACCGCGTCATCGACGGCTTGACCGGCCACGTCCATGCGCTTTTCGCCCTTGTAGCGTTCCAGGGCGTCCCCCGATCCCGCAAAAGACTGGGTGATGGTGGCCCGTCGTCCCGCCAGTCCACCGGCCTTCTCGTCCGCGGTGGCCTGGAAGTCCGAAGCCGCCGTTTGCGCCATGGTTTCGAACGGACCCAGCCAGGTGGCGTGTTGGGCGGAAACGCTCTCCTGGGCGGCCATGTACTGCTCGGACATCGCAGCCAGCTGGGTGCTGTAGCTGTTGTCCAAGGTGGCTTGGGCGGAGATGGCGTCGGTGTCGATCTGACCCCGCGCTGAAGTGGCCGACGCCGTGAGCTGCCCACGCGCGGACTCGTATGCCGCTGAGATGGCGCCTTCGGCGGCCGAGATCTCGCCACTCATCGTGCCGGCCTCGGTCGTCATCTCCGAAGCCACTGTCGCCGCGAGCTGATCGGCTCGGGCCACCACCTCGCCCTGCATGCCCTCGATCATGGACCGGAGCCCGCCCAGACCGGCCTGAATCGCAGCCGTGTGCTGTTCGGGCGCCATCCCCGTCTGCTCGGTGACCGCCTGTCCCTGATTTTCGTCGAGGTCCCCGCCGCTGTAGTCGAGTGCAGCCACGCCCAGAGTGGGTTGCAGGGTTGCGGTCAGCGGAGCCGCGCCGCCACCACCACCGCCGCCAGCTCCTTCGCCACCGCCACCGCCACCGCCGCCACCCTCGACGGTCTGAACCTCGTTTTCGGTAGCTTCTCCCTCACCTTCGCCTTCGCCCTCGGCGAGTTCCTTGCCCTCTTCACCGCCGGCAGCGCCGCCACCGCCACCGTCCTGGTCGGTCTCGTCGCCCTCTGCGGCCTCGCCGCCGCCGCCCTCGCTGGGGGCATTGCCATTTTCGCCCTTTTCACCTTCGCCCTCGCCGTCTACCGGGAGTTCTTCTTCATCGCGCTCGCCATGGCCCAGAGGACCGCCCCCTTCTTCACTGAGGCGCTCCAGGGACTCCTGGTTCCCGAGCTCGGCTTGTCCGATGAGTGCCGCATCGACGGCGGGTCCGGTATTGACGTCAGACGTCTGGAGGACGTCGGACTCTGGGCCCTTCTTCTGCTTTGACATAGTACACCCTGAGGAGTGGGAGATACGATTGGATAAATCTAGCACACCGATCGCTTTTGTGTCTCAACATCCGCTCAACATCTCCGGGTCATTGAGAGAGTGATGGACGGCAAACCCCGCATTCTGGTGGTCGAAGACGATCTGAAGGTCGTCGAAGGCCTCATCAACGGCCTCCGCAGAGCCGGTTTCGACATCACCGTCGCCATGGACGGGGACGACGCCGCAAATCAAGTTGTGACCGGCACTTTCGACCTCATCGTCCTGGACCTCATGCTCCCCGGGCGAAGCGGCCATGACGTACTGACGGCGATGTCGGGCCGGGTCAGCACGCCGGTCGTCGTCATCAGCGCCCGCACCGAGCTGGAGGCGAGATTGACGAGTTTTGACCTCGGCGCGGTCGATTTCGTGCCCAAGCCGTTCTGGATTGAAGAGCTGGTCGCGCGTATTCGCAGCCGGTTGGATGTCCGCGAGGCCTCCCAGCACCGAACCCGCCGACTCGGCGGCCTCCAGCTCGACCTCGACGCCCGGCACGTGTCCCGCGACGGATCCGATCTCGGCCTCACACACCACGAATTCAACATCCTCGCGTGGCTGGTACAGCGGCCCAATCGGCCGGTGTCTCGGAGACAACTCGCCGAGAATACGCTCGGCGAGGACGGCGCCCAACTCGAGCGGACCGTCGATAGCCACGTGTCCCGAATCCGGAACAAACTCGGACCCGACGCCGTACATCTGCGCACGGTCTGGGGCGTCGGCTACGCCTTCGATCCCGAGGCCCGATCGTGAATCTCACCGCCCTGAAACCGAGGATTCTCCTCGGCGCGGTGCTGTCCGCGATCCTCACCCTCGGCATGGTGGTCTTCGCCGGTCACGCCATCCATCGCGTCGGCCTCAATCCCTCGGACTGGTCCTTGCCGGACGAGGACATCGCGGCCTGCGAGGCCGAGCCTGCCACCTTCCACCGCTCGTCCGTCAACCTCATGCAGGTGTTCGCCTACGACCTGGCCGGCCTCTCCGAAAACCCCGATGCGCCGGCGTTCGGAGACGCACATCTGCTGGGGAGGATTCGCCGCGATGGCGGTGCAGTGGGCTGGGTAAACCACCAACGCATCCTGGCGGTACGCGCCGCCGATTCCGGTCCCTGTGCCGTCTTTCGGATTGCGCTCACCCCCCCTGAGCAGGCCATCCAGCGGGTCGTCCTCGGTTTCGGTGGGAGCGCCGCCATCGGCATCTTCCTCGTCGGGTGGCTCAGCTGGCTGGTGACCGTGCGGCCGCTGGTCGCCCGGATCGAGCGCATCCGCGACGCCGCCCACAACGTCGGAGCGGACCGGTATCGAGCCGCCGAGGACTCCCAGGACGATGCACTGACCGAGATCGTCGAAGCCCTCGACCGATCCCATGAGCGAATCACCGCCGACCACGCGGAACTCGTGCGCCGCCACGAAGCCCTTGAGCGGCATCTCGCCGAGATCGCCCACGACCTGCGCACACCGATGGCCTCGATGCTCCTCGCCATGCAGGATCTCTCCGTGGAAGTCGAGGATGGAGCCGCGAAGGACGCGGCGAATCGCGCGATCGGCGACGCGGCCTACGTCGGCTCCCTGGTCGAGAACCTGCATCACGGCGCTCGACTGCGCCACGGGCTGGACCCGACCGAGGGTCGAACCGACCTCAGCGCGTTGATCAGCCGCCTCGGAATCCGCTTCGCGGCGCTCGGCGCACATCAGGGCACCCAAGTCGCGACCGCAGTGCCCGAACGCACGGTTCAGGTGGCCTGCACGCCGGCCATCGCCGAGCGGGCGGTGGCCAACCTCATCCAGAACGCGCTGGCCCATGGAGGGGACCGGGTAGCGGTGGTCCTCGAGGTCGGAGAGAGCAGTTTCTTCCTGTCCATAGCTGACAACGGAACCAAGCTCGACGAGGGCGGTGCACACGACCTCGCGGCCCGGACCTTCCGCTCCGACGAGGCCAGACCCCGAGGCCCCGGACTCGGCATCGCCATCACCAACGAGGTCGCGCGTCAGGTCGGCTGGCAGGTCAGCTACACCGCACCCGATGGCGGACTGCGGGTCGAGCTGCGGGGCGACGTGCTGTAGAATCCGCCCATGTGGATGTTCTTCCTCGCCGCGGCGCTGGCCACCGAGCTGGTCCCGGAGTGGGATGCTCACGGCACCGCCATCTCCCCGCAGACTGCCCTGGATGCCGCGCTCATCGAGCCCGCTGCACTCGCGCGGCGAGCCAGCTTCCTGCAGCGGGCCAGCGAATCATCGGTGATCGGTGACGTGGTCTTGCAGCTCTTTCGGGTCACGCGCACGGGCCCGGACAGCGGCCACTCCACCTATCTGATCGCCGAGAGAGACAAGATGCGCTCGCACGTTCCCCTCTTCGAGGGCGAGAACGGCCTGTTGGGCGTGGAGGCTCTGGCTGGCGGCCTGTTTCAGGTCAACTGGGGCAGCGACGCCGAGGCCTATGCGACGATCATCGGTTTCGACTCCGACGGCGTCGTCCAGAAGGTCGCGCAAAACATCCCGATCCGAATTGGACTGTCGGAACTCCAGCTGTCCTTTCCGTCGCTGGGCCGCATGGTCATCCGCGGTCGGAGTCTCGCCGGAAACCAGAACCAATGGATCGGGCGGCATACGCTCAAACTCCGCCCGCCGCGGGAGGCGTGGATTCCGAGAGAGGACTCGATTCCCCTCGGCAGACCGGCGCCCCCCCCGCCCGGGTACGACAAAGTCGGAGAGCTCCGGCTGAACGACTACGCACTTCAGTGGGGACATCACGGGACCCGCGGCCCCACCCACGACGCGGTCTGGGTCTACACGCCCCAGGGCACCGTGCCCCTGTTGTCGGTGCCCAACCAGAACGGGCGTCCAGCGCGACTCAGCCTGCGGGCTTTCCGCCGACTGCACGGACACGTCTACTGGGCTGAGGTGGAGCTGGTGGTCGCCGGCGTCGCTCGAGACAACCCCTACTACCTCGGCTGGATCCTGAAGCTGCGCCGCGACGAGGCGCGGATCGTCGCCGATCAGATTCCGGTACGCGACGGGGACAAGAAGGTGCTCGTCGATGTGCCCAATGCGGCGGTGCTCTCGATCACGCCGGTGAGTTCGGAGATCAGCTACTGGCAGAAGCGGTGGCTGGGCACCTGGCCCCTGGACTGACGGGAGCAGACGACGCGATCACTCTTCTTCGCGGGTCTCGAGCCACTCGATGGAGAGTTCCTCGTCCTGTTCGACGGCAGCGTCGGCCTTGAGCATCTTGTCCAGCCGAACATCGAATTCGTTGCGGCGAGTCCTCACTGTGTAGATGAGGGCTTGCGCCTGATATCCGGGAGCCGAGACCGTGAGTTCAATGGTATCGCCGCGCAGGAAGAAGAGGATGTCGCCGTCATAGCGGTAGAGCATGCTCGCTTCCCAGATCCCCGTCTTTGGCGAGACCTGTCGCCGGCCCTCGGTGTCGGGAACGCGGACCCAGGCGTTGGGAATCGGCGTGCCGTCGGCATCGCTCACGTGCACGCTCAACAGCTTTGGACGCCGCGCTTGGGCCTCGAACGGCGCCGAAAGGAGTCCCGCTGTCAGCAGGGTGAGGATTGCCCGGTACATGAACTCTCGCGTATGGTCGGCAGCATAGCGGAGGAACATCGGGATGAGGATCCTGAGCGTGCTGTTCGTGGTCGCCAGCGCCCCAGCGATGGCCCAAGAACCGGCGTGTGAACAGTCTTTCAGCGTCAATCGGCTCGTCGAGGGCATGAACGCTGTGGACCAGGCAGTGGGCGCTTTCGAACTCGGACAGGTGGCGATCATCCTCACCGAGCTCCGCAAGGACCTGCCCTGCACCACCGATCGAATCCACGTGAACCACCTGACCCGGTTCGGTCGGCAAATGGCGTTGGCCGGGTTCTTCGACCAGGACGACCTGGCGATGGCCTACTGGAAGGGTCTCGCCGAAGGTCCCATGCCGTGGCCGGAGAGCATGCCTGACGACCACCCCCTCCGCAACGCCCTGGCAGACATCGAGAGAGGCGTGGTCGTCGACTGGGAGGACCGCGGCCTCGAGGCGCCCAAGAACTCGGCGATCCTGTTCGACGCGGAGCTCGCGATCCGACCGGTCGCCCACGTCGAAGAGGCCCACTTTGTGCAGGTCCTCGACCGCTCCGGCGAAGTCTCCTTCTCGGCCTGGCAGGACGGAGCGATCTTCAGAGAGGCTCTTCTGAGCGACGATCCGGCGGCGCTGGAGGTCCCGAAGTGGTTCGAGCCCAGCGATGAAGATCTCGATCCGACGGCGATGGTCGACATCGACGAGACCCTGCTCGACAGGCGCCGCGAGCAGGCCGACGCCAAGGCCGACAAAGAACGAGAACAAGAGGAAAAACGCCGCTACGCGATGGAGGCGGAGACACTTCGCGCCGAAAAAAGAGCGACCAAAGCCGAAAAGAGGGCCATCAAACTCGAAGAGAAGGCCAAAGTGGAGAACGCCGGTCTTCGCCCCGAAGAGGTCGTGGTGTCGGAGACGGCTGCACCCGCCGAGTGGCTCGCCTTCGACTTCGGAGAGGAGAAGGCCGCTATCGCCGAGCTCGACACCCTCGAGCGAGCCGGTGTCGACGACACGGTGTGCATTGATCTCGTCGCCCTCGAGACGCGAGCCATCACCGGCAACCTCGAGACCCTCCACGTCGACTGTCTCGAGCGCCGCCTGCGACACGCCGACCGCCAGACGCAGCAGAACAAGATCTCGCGGCTGTTGATGGCCGATGCCTGGGCCAAGAAGGAGGTTCTCCGCTGGGAGGCCGCCGTCAAACGCCACCTGGAGGAGATCGATCGCTCCGATCCAGACCTCTGCTACATGTTCGCCCGCCACCAGGCAAAACACGGCGCCGAGCGCGTCGACAGCACCATGCGATGGGCCAATGCCGCCCTGGCCAACTCCCTCCGGTGGGAGGGCGCCACTCGCGTCGACCGCGTCCTCGCCCTCAATCGCATCAATGCGCTGGCCGCTGAGGACAAGTGGTATCGCGCCGAGGATGCGTTTCTGCGCAGCCGCCAGCCAGACGACATGCGCAAGGCCGAGTTCTGGCGCAACCAGACCAAGTCCCACGCCCGCGAGTGGCTCGAGTTCGCCGACCGCTCCGACAGCGACACGGCGATTCCATACCAGCTGTGCCTGTCGGCGGCCGGCACGCACGACTACTGCCTGATCCAATCCAATGACAGCGACGTAGAAGAGGAGATCGAGGAGGAAGGATGACCCTGTGGCCTCTACCTTCCGTTTCCTGGTCGAAGTGTCAGTCTTCGCAGCGCCGCTTTTCACCCGCCAGCTGACAGAGCTTCCGCGGCATCAACTCGTCCTGCGCCGTCTCCCGGGAGAACTCATACCAGTCGACCGCGCAGGTCCTGGTCTGCTCCCGCTCTTCGGCCGCAGCAGCAGCAGCGGTCTCGCCTGGAGATCTGCCCTTCTCGATCTCGGCTTCTCGCCACAACGTCTGACCCGCCGCACACCGTAGTTTGTAGGCGCTATATACACGTTCGTTGTAGATGTCACTCGTCCACGCAGCGCGATTTTCCAGGGCCACGTCGGCCCAGCGGGCCGTTGCGGGTGCGTCGCGCTCCGAACCGAGCCACTGGTGCATTGCGTAACGCAGCGCGAGACCCGGATTGCTGTCGTCGACTTCCTCCAGGTGTCGGCCGATGCGCTCCTCCCATAGATCGGTGTCATCGCGGGCGTGGGCGTCCGCCACAAGGACCAGCGACACCCGATCGCGATCGAAGGCGGAGGTCAAAGCGACCAGGGACGCCTCCAGACAAGCCGTCTGTTTGCCGTCGAGGCTGCCCTCCGCGGCGACGGGGTCCATGTCGTCGGGCAGGCACCCCGGATCGAAACCGACTGCATCGACCTCTTCGGGATCACCGAGATCGGCGTCGGCGACGGCTACCGGTTTGGGCTTGGGCGCTGGTTTGGGCTTCGGAGGCGCCTTGGCCACCGGCTTCGGTTTGGGCTTCGGAGGCGGCTTGGCCACCGGCTTCGGTTTGGGCGGAGGCTTGGCGACTGGTTTGGGTTTCGGAGGCGGCTTGGCCACCGGTTTGGGTTTCGGTGGGGGCGGTTCTGGCGCCGGCGCCGCAGCGGGGACCGGTGGAGCCGTTTCTGCGGCGGGTGCTGGTGCTGGTGCTGGTGCTGGTGCTGGAGTTGGTGTTGGAGTTGGTACTGGTACTGGAGTTGGTGCTGGTGCTGAAGTTGGAGTTGAAACATGTTTATAGTCGTCGTCGTTATCTGCAATTATATTACATTTTTTAATTTTAGAAGGTATATTAATA
>Ga0315336_1004560_pt1 | contig 16232 bp, 15 predicted proteins | sample ASW5metaG_FD_204512 | JGI IMG/M metagenome (GOLD analysis project Ga0315336, IMG submission 204512) | Ammonia-oxidizing marine archaeal communities from Monterey Bay, California, United States - ASW #5 | ecosystem: Environmental > Aquatic > Marine > Intertidal zone | place: USA: California...
GCGTAAGAACGCGACTGCCGCGGGCGCTGTGGAGCAGGAGCGGGAACAGCGGGTCCGGGACCGCGAAACGATCACCGCCCTCAAAGAGCGCCTGGAGAAGACCACGGAGCAGCTGGACGAGCGCAGTGGCCAGGTGGTGGAGCTGGAGCGTAAGAACGCGACCGCCGCGGGCGCTGCGGAGCAGGAGCGGGAACAGCGGGCCCGGGACTGCGAAACGATCACCGCCGTCGAAGAGCGCCTGAAGAAGACCACGGAGCAGCTGGACGAGCGCAGCGGCCAGGTATTGGAGCTGGAGCGTGAAAGAGTGACCGCCAAGGCGGAACGGGAAGGTATGAGAGTCAGCCTGCGGGACCTCGAGGGGGTCCGCGAAGAGCTCGAGGGGGTCCGCACGAAGAGCGACAAGGACTTCGCAAGGTTGCGGGAGCTCGAAGTCGTTCGAGTCACCCTCGAGGAGCGATTGCGTGCGGAGCAGGAACGCTCCGGGAGGCTCGAGGAGGAACGGAAAAAGCTCATCGAGCAGGTGGAGGCGGTGAGCGCTGAAGTCGAGACGGTGCGCGCTGAAGTCGAGACGGTGCGCGGTGAGGCCGAGGCCGAGCTACGGACATTCCGGGAAAACGAGCGCGCCCACAGCCACAAGGTCGACGAGGAGTCGCGCCAGCATTTCACTCGGCTGGAGGAAGCGACGGTTCAGCTTCTCGCCGAGAAGGATGCGCTGCGGTCACAGATCGAAGCGGCAGAGGACCGCGCCTCGAAGCTGGAGGCTGTCCTCGCGGAGCAGAAGGCTGGAGAAGAGAGAGAGTTAGAGAAAGAGCGAGAGAAAGCGCGTGCCGCCGAGATCAGGTCGGCTGAGGTGCTGGAGGCCGAGCGGCAGGAGGCCGAGCGCAAGGATGGCCTCGTCGAGGGCCTGCGTGAGGAGATAGAAAAGGAGCGCAAGGAGCGCGTCGAGCTGGCTGCGCAGGCGGAGTCTCTCACAGAGGAGAAAGCAAAGCTCTGCGAGGACACCGAAAGGCTCAAGGAAGCGCGTGAAAAGGAACAGCAGGAGATGAAGGCCTTGCGCATCGCGAGTGAACAGGTAAAAACGGAGGTTGCCATGGTGCGAACCTACCTGGACGAACTCAAGGAGAAGTTGCGTGAGAAGGAGCGCAAGATCCTCGAGCAAAAGGCGGAGATGCGCCGCGACTCTGGTGACCAGGCCGCGCGCCTCTTGCGAGAGAAACGGAAGCTCGAAAGCTTTGTCGAGGACTTGACCTCAGCAGGCTCCCCTGCGCCCGAGTGAGCAAGGACATTTAGTAGCATTTAGTAGGACGGCTATGTTGCGTCGGACGGCTGCCAAGGCTTTTGGCCCCCAGCAGCAGGAAGGGACTGAGACGGGTCGCACCGCCCCGAGGGGGAAGGGGCAGGCAAAGCGGAAGGAGCCGGGAAAGCGGCAGGAGGCCGTCGAACACCTCTTCGGAGATCTCCGGACGATTCTCAAGAAGGCCATCGCGAAGGGGGCATCCGGGAGGGTGAGCGTGTCGGAGCCGCGGCCGCTCGCAGAAGAGGGTGTCGGGTTCGAGCTGGAAGGCCCCGGGGGCTTGTTTCGTTTCCTGAATAGCGTGACGGGACACATCCAGGTGGGCCGCTCAGCCCGAACCTCTCGCCGTGGGGAGGTCGAACCGGACGCCATCCTTTCCGTTCAGTTGCGGGGAGGCGCCTACCGCCCGACCTGGAAGCCACTGCGGTTCCGTGACGGCGGCGGAGGAACGCGGGTACAGCGACGGACACCGTTCCAGTTCACGTCCCCGCGGGAACTCGCACGCCAGTACCTGAGCCGGCTGACCAGCAAGGATATCCACCACCGGTATCAACAATCTTGACACTCCTCGAGCTCCCATCATAGAATCTGGGTCTTCCGATAACGGTGGTGGAAATCGAAGTGAAGGTGGAAAGTGAAGTGAGCGTCGAGGAGGATGCGGCCCCGTATACTGTACGAGCTTAGCCAACGGCTCGCGACGTTGCTCGAAGACGGAGTCCGGGGACCGAACCGTGTTCCCGTCTTCCTGTGCCATCCGCTGGATCCGTCGGACGTCCGCGAGGACCTCGAGTCTCGCACCATCGGGGTCCTTTATCCCGTCCGCATCTCGCCCGACCTGCGCTACCGGCAGGTCGGAAGGGCCGTCGATTCGGGCAGAGCGGGGAGGCCTCGCGATCGCCTGCGCCATCCGGACCTCTGGGTATGCGTCCGCTATGTCTTCCTCGTTGCCGGAGGCCCCATGGAGGTGCAACTGGAGGTCGTGGGGGCGGCATTGAGGACCTTGCACGACTCAGCGACGGTGATTCTCGGAGAGGAGGCTCTCCGAGAGGGGGTTGGCGAGGACGCTCCACAGGCGGGCCCTGCGGGGGAACGATCGTCTCACAGCTTGCCCGAGGAGGGCGGCGAGAGCGGGAGCTTTCCCGTACGCATCGTCGACGACCCGGAGGGTTGGCGGACGCTGGGGCTCACCGAGCATCGCTTCACCGTCTCGTTCGAGGTCTCCGTCCCGATTCGTTCCACCAAGGTGGAGGAAGTGAATCGGGTTCTGGACCGCGAGATCCTCTTCGATCGGAACGTGCGCTTCGACGTCGATGAGGAAACCTCATGATGGCGACGGCACGATCGGTGGCGACGCCACGACCGGGGGGAGAGAATCGCGGGGGTGCGACTCTGAGCTGGGTGGGTCCGGGAGTCACGGCTTTTGCCCTCGCTGCAGAGAGTCAAGGGACGGGGAGTAAAGGGAGGGGAGCGCCTCGACGCTGCCCGAATCTTGCAGCGTTCGAGGGGTGGGCTGGTGGTGAAGTGGGAACAGAACTCGAGGAGTCGGTGGGTGAGGAAGCTTTGGGGGATTACTTTGACAGCGGAGGGCGGGGCTGCGTGGTTCTTCAGGACTCACGCCTGATGCAATCGGGGTGGCTGGGAGAGGAGGCCCGCGCGGGGAGTTCCAGCGGAATTTACGCGCTAGCGGACGTAGACGACGTGGGGCTCATTGTGGTCCTGGGCGCTGGCGCCTCCGGAACGGAGGGGGGGGTGGTCGAGCTCGCGAAGCGCCGTCCGGACCTTTTCTTTCTTCTCGAGGGTGCAGAGGACGCGTCGGACCAGCCGCGTTTCCTGCGGTCGAACGTTGCCGTGCTGCGGCCCTCCGGAACCACACTGGGAGGGCTCGCCGCGTACCTCGAGAGCGTCGACTTCACCGAGGACCCACCCTTTTCGTCGCTACGAATCGCTCCTCCGGGCTCGCTCAGGGCGGCCGATTGTCTTCGCATGGAAGCCTGGCGCTTGCAAGCCGGCCTGCGTAGATCCCTTGATCTGGGTACGCGCTGGATGGTCTTCGAGGTCAACTACTCACTTCTGTGGAGGCGAGTCGAACGTGAGATTACGGGGTTCTTTCATCGTCTTCGAAGGAGAGGGTTTTTCAAGGAGCTCGAGCACGGTCGCCGGCTCGAAGCAACCTGCGAGCCTTCCGCTACCTCTCACGTCACCATTCGCGTGGCGGCCAGGCAGAACGAAATTTAGAGACCCATTTTAGCAACAAATTTTGGAAACGGTGTCTAGAGGAGGTATGTCATGCCAACGTCGGTTCCCTTTTTCGGAAGCTTCAACTTCCTCGTCGAGATTGAAAACCTTACCGGGGACTCCAGTGCCGTGGTAGGGGGGTTTTCCAGCGTGAGCGGGATTGGTTCCCACTCCGACGTCGTCGAACATCGGGTAGGCAACAGCCCCACTGTGCTGAAGCTTCCCGGCAAGACGCGATTCGAGAATGTCGTCCTCAAGAAGGGGTGCACTTCTTCAGGGGACCTCTACCAGTGGAGGCGCCGCATCGAGGGCGGGGAGGACGATCGCCGCTCGGGATCCATCATCCTGCTGGACAGCAACATGATGGAAAAGGCCCGCTGGAATTTTTTCGAGGCGTGGCCGTGCCGTTACGAGGCTCCGGAGTTTGATGCGGCAGAGAACACCATCAGTGTCGAAACTCTCGAGCTATGTGTGGAAAGGATCGAGAGGGTCGATTCCCTCGACAGCTGAGCCGCATGCGGAACGGAACGGACGGAATGGACGTAACCGACGGAACGCACTCGGCGGACGGCACTGTCATTCACTTCTGCCTTCCTCAGGGTTACCGGGATCCTACCGGGGTCTGGCATCGCGAAGGCATTCTGCGCCCTGCACTTGCCGGTGAGGAGATCCGCGCCCAGTCGGATTTTCGGGTTTATCTACGTCCTGAGTCCTTTCTCGACATCCTGCTGGCACGGGTGGTGTTAAAGCTGGGGGCTCTCGAGAAAGTGGATGTGGGGATCGTGGAACGACTACCGGCCGAGGATCGCACCTTCCTCGAACGGCTCTACAGGGAGGTGAATGGGTATCTCCCGGGCGAGGTCCAATGACGAAGCCCATCTTTACCGCGGACCACTTTCACCTGGAGATTGACGGGATAGCGACAGGCAGCTTCGTGCGATGCTCGAATCTCGGCGGCTCCGTGGGAGTTTTCCAGTACCAGGAAGGTGGCTTCGACGGTGTACGCCAGTTTCAGGGGGACCGGTCCTTCTCACCGATCATTCTGGAGCGTGGGGTAGCGCGCGACCGGGCTCTGTTCGAATGGTTCTTGAAAGGCGATCGGCGGGACTGCGCGTTGCTCCTTCTCACGCCGGACGGGCGGGAAGCCTTCCGCTGGACATTTTCTCGCGCTTGGCCGTGTCGCTGGGAAGGCCCGGCCTTCGACGCCGGCCGGGCTCGGGTCGCGCTGGAGCTGCTTGAAATCGCTCACGAGGGGGTGGAATGCAGCGCACGCTGATCCACCAGGCTCGCGCGCGATACCATCCGCAGCGGGTCTACACGCTTTGGCGCGCTGCCAGCGCTGAGGCTGCGAGTGAAACGCTCAGTCGCGAGATCCGGGAACGCTGGAACGCGGCGGCGGAGTCCCTTCTCGAGGCCGTACTTGCTCTCGAGCGCACGCGCGCCCACGAGCGGGCCATTGAGCGGGCCCCTGCGGAGATGGACCGGATCCAGGGGCCCGGGCGGTCCGAAAAATCCTCTACGGGCGAGGCTTTTGAGCCTGCTCCGGCGGGCGATCCTCCGCCTTCTCCCCATTTCGAGAAGCTGTTTCTCGAGGAGGAAGCGGCTGATCTTGCTCGCGGAGGCGAGCTGCGGCCGCCGGTAACTCCGCACGCTGGCATCGAGGGGCGGCGACGAGAGCCTGCGGCGACGACCCAGCAGCCCCCCAGGCGCGCCTGGGGGGACCTGCTCGATGGGGAGGGGGTACCTCTCGACCCACGGCATGCTGAAGGCTCCGTTATCAACCCGGAGCGGCCGGCGCCGGCGGCAGAACAGGATCCGCTGACGGCATCCCGGCCGCGGAGTAGGCGCGCCCATGAGTCCGCCGCCGACACGAGTCGCCGTCGCGGTACTCGGAGCCGACCGAGGGAACCTGGCAAGAGCTCCGTCAGTCCGCGCGACGGCGGAGGCCCAGTCCCATCCGGACCCACGGTGACCCCGCTGGACGTCGGAGCTCGTCCGTCAAAGGAAATAGAGAGGCCACGTGCCCTTGACGAGGCCCACGGTAACGGACCCGGTAAGTCTTCCCGGCAGGCTCTGCCGGTCGACGCGGCTTTCTTCGAGGGATCGAGGGGCTCTCCCCCGATGACCTCGCCCCCGATGGGCAACCGACAGGCTTCGTCTGCGGCCCGGCACCCGGAGATCCCCTCCGCTCGCGAGGGCGTGGACGGGGCCCTGCGGGGGAAGGATCGCGGTGGAGAGACCAGGTTTCCACTCGAGCAGGATCCCGCTTCTGCTTCACGGACGCTCAGGGACGAGCTTCGTGCAGAGAGGCGGCGGAGGAGGGCGCTCCGCGAGTGGCGCCGGACGGAGTTTTGACACCTTTCAGTCGAGACGGAGAATGCTGGTCAAGGCGACGCTAACACATCTGGCTACCCTCGAGCGCCTGCAGGTTCAGTGGAACCCGAGGAGTTATAGCCTTCAGCGGTCCAATGCTCTCGTCGCACCGGCGGCTCTCGGTTCTGGCTCGGAGCGCTTGCAGCTGAGCGCGGGAGGGACGGACCGGTTCCACGCGCGCCTCCTCTTCGACTCGACGGAGGTGGACGGTCCGGAGCGGAATCTTCGCTTGCCCCTGGAACGTCTCGAGAGCTGGGCGGAGGCGGAGGCTGCAGGCTTGCTGCCTCCGTTCGTGCTCTTCCTTTGGGGCTCCTTCAGATTTCGAGGCGTCATCGAGGAAGTGCAGCAAGAGTGTGTTCGCTTCGACTCCGACGGCACGCTCGTTCGAGCCTGGGTGGATCTCACCCTGAGAAAATGACTATCATGCCGCTACTCTCCTTGACCATCGACGGTTCGTCGCTTCCGGGTGTCGACGTCCTCTCAGCCGATATCTTTCAGGCGGTTCACAGGCCGGATCGGCTCGAGGTCGCGTTGCTCGCGAACCCCGGCGGGGAAGACAGGATGCAACGCGTGGGCTCCGGCTCGGTGCTCCCGGGTTCCAGGGTGACTGCCACCGCCGATGGCGTCGAGCTTTTTTCCGGTCGGGTGGAGCGCACCGCGTTCGGGATCGACCGCTCCCGGGGGCGTTCCTTTTCGCTTGTCGCTTTCTCGAGCTACCACCACCTCCGCGCATCCCAGGGAACGGTTTGCTACTACCAGACGACCGATTCAGAGGCGGCCGAGCGGATCGCCTCCGCTCTGGAACTGGTCGCGGTGGTGGATCCGGTGAGGCACGTTCACGATTTTCTCGAGCAGCGAGGGGATCCGCTGCGCTTCCTCAGACGGCGAGCCCGCGACTGCGGCTACCAGCTGGCGGTGAGCCGCGGGAAGCTCTACTTCCGGAAGCAGCTCCCGGCGCTCTCTGAGTCGCTTCCAGCCGGCTGGGAAAAGGATCTTATGTCCTTTGAGCTGGTAGCCCGCGAAAGAGTCGGAGGACGAGGTGCGGTACGGGTGGGAAGCCTGGAGGTCCGCGGGAACCCGCGCCTCCGGCCTCTCATGTCGTTTGAGGTCGTAAAGGGGCTTGGTGTTGCTACCCGTGGTAGGTACCATTCGGTACGCGTCCTGCACTTGATGGACTCGAGCGGTTACCGCTCCAAGGTGGAGTTTCTCGAGGAGACGATGGACAACTCGGAGTGGCGACCCATGAGAATGGAGAGGGAGTAGAGGGAGAGCATGATTCAGAAGAGCGAGCATCTCAGGCTGGACGACGGGGCGCGAGGTGGGGGGCTCCGTAGCCTGGCCCAACCTGCCGACTACCCCAGGCGACTGGATCCCCCTTCGAGCGTCTTCTCCAGGGCAGCGCTCGTCCTCGAGGTTGTTCCCGGAGAGCGCCGACTTCTCCCGGAGTTCGGCTGTCGCATTCACCGGCTCCCATCCATTCAGACAGACGCGGAGTGTCAGCTCGCCGCCGCACTCGTGGAGGAGGCTCTCGAGCGCTGGGTCCCGGGTCTGGGTGTCGAACGCGCGGAGGTCGAGACGACGGAAGAGGAGCGTTGTCTTCGTATCCGGCTCCGTGTGGCTGGAGCCTGGCACTCCCTTGCGATTCCCCACCGCGTCGAGGGAGGCGAAGAGGAATGAACCCGAGGTTTTTGGATCGTTTTCGTGATCCGCCATCGTCGTCCTCATCCTGCGCTTCCGCCGAGCGCATCCTTTCTGACCTCCGGGATCGCGTGGGTCGAAAGATTCCACGTTGGAGCGAGCGCGGACCGGAAGACGCGGGGTGGGTGCTCCTGGAGGTTTTCGCCGAGGCTCTGGCCGAGCTCGAGGGCGAGGTGGAGGGGCTCGAAGAACGTCTCTATCCACGCCTCCTGGAGAGCTTTGGGGAGGAGCCGCGCTGGGCGCTGAGCTCCAAGGGCGCTGTCGTCTTTGTGCCGGCGGAAGGCGTGGAGGAGCCGGTTCCGATACCGGCGGGTACGGTCGTCGGCGCCAAGCGCAAGGACGGTGATGCCCGTCTGAGCTTCGAGACCGCTGCTCCTGCCTGGGCGAGTTCGGCTCGACTGCTGCGGGCTGTTACTTGCGCAGGCGAAGAGCACGAAGAGCTCTTCCCCTATCCCCAAAGTGGTTGGGACGGAGAGTCGATTCCCCTTTTCGCCGGTAGAGTCGGTATCGTCCGGCAACTCTATTTGGGCGACGATGCGTTTCTTTATCTCCGGGACGGGGGGGCGCTCGAGCTCGAGTGGCCCGGCAATCCTCAGGTCTTGTGGGAGGGCCAGTGGGAGTACAGCGTGCGAGGGGGATGGAGGGCACTGCGTGTGGATCTGGAGATGAGCGGCGGAGCTGCGCGCGGAAAGCGCATGGTGAGGATGCGCCTCGCCGGACCGTTGCCGGACTTCTCGGCCGAGTCCATCGAGACGGCGCGCTTGCCCTGGCTGAGGGTTTCGCTCCCGGGTGGTCGTCGCACGTCACTGGGCCAGCCCAGATGGATCAGCGCCAAAGTGGGTCCCGATGCGGCGGCCCCCCGCCCTGATGGCGAAACCGAAACGTTGACCTTTCCGCGTGCCGTTTCTCGAATTCTTTCCTACGGGGGAGAGCGCTGGGAAGATCACTCGCTCTCCACACAGAAAATCTTCCCCGCGGAGTCTTCGGAGAGCTGGGACCCGGCGGTGTATCTCGGTTGGGAGCGTCCCGTGCCGGCCTCGGTGTACTGGAGCCTGGCGAGCCGGGCGGTCCCGCCCGGCTGGGGCGGCGTGGACGGCGGGAGATCTCCGCAGCTTGCCTGGGAACACTCCTCGGGACGGATCTTTCGAGACCTCGAGGTAAAAGATCAAACCCACGGCTTCACTCGGAGCGGCTGTGTCTCCTGGGACTTACCGCAGGACTGGAGCGCGCAGGAACACTTTGGCGAACGTCTCTACTGGGTGCGGGCTCGGTGGGTGCGAGGAGCCTATCCGAAGCCTCCCCGTGTCGGGGCCCTTTTGCCGCATGCAGCGGAAGTCTATGGACGACGAACCCTCGCCGACCAGCTTTTCGAGATCACGACCGATCGCCGTGGGCGGGGCGTTCTCATCTTCCCGGGAGGCGAGCCGGAGCGTTTCGGGGCCCTCGACGTGAGCCGAGATGGAGGAGAGTGGCACCGCCTGGTCAGCCAGGTGACAGAGCCATCCGTCACCGAGCGTTCTCCCGACGAGAAGCCGGAGCCCCTGTCTGCTGGTCCCCACGACGGGGCTGCTCTCCATGACGGCGCCTTTCGGGTTACGCGTTTGCCCCAAGGTCACTATGCGCTCGATGTCGGCCAGGACAAAGACCTATCCAGCCCGGGCAATCTTACCGTGCGAGTTCCGTCCCTCCGCATCGGTTCAGGACTCCGAGGCAACGTCGGGCCCGGTACGCTCCAGGTCCTGGAAGCCGAGGTCCCCGGCATCGAAAAAGTCCTCCAGCCGGTTCCCACCGGTGGCGGGCTCGATCCCGAGACCGCGGAAGCTTTCCGGGAGCGGATCCGGGTCGGTTGGATGACCGGAGAACGGGCCGTGTCCCCTCTCGATTTCCGTCGGCTCACCAAGGCTCTCGATCCGGAAATCTCCCGGGTGGAGGTCACTTCGGACCCGGCGAATGCCGCCCACGTTGTCGTTACCGTTGTGCCGCACGACCCGTGTAGCCCCGGGAGGATAAATCCGGAGCGACTCGCGTGGCTCGCGGAAAGTCTTGCAACGAAAACGCCACTCGGTACCGTGGTGGAAGTGGTGGAGCCTGTTTATCTGCCGGTCGAGATCGTTGTCCGTGGACTCGACGATACTACCGCCAACGATGCTACCGACGGCAATGTTACCGAACAATGGGAGGGTCCGAGGCGTGCGGCGGAGGAGAGAATCCGGAGATTATTTCACCCCACCCGGGGCGGTAAGGACGGACGCGGCTTTCCATCCTCAACAGGACCAGCCGCAACAGGATTGCTCGTGGAGGAGCTATCCTCCAGTGTTCGACCGGTCCTCGAGGAAGCTTTGCGACGCGGGCTCGAGTTCGAGATCCTTGCCCCGGGCGGACGACCGCTGTGGGAAACCAGGGACGATGCGAGAATGTTGACGACGGCCCTCGTCGTGCCCCTTCTCGAAAGGCTTTGCATTGAATCCTAGGTTTCCCGAGTCACCGTTCGAGTACTCATCTCGAGTCGAGGCGCCGCGCTCTCTCTTCAGCAGGTTGCCGGCTTTTTATCGCGAGAATTCGGACCTCGTGGGAACGCTGGTCGAAGTCGCGGAAAGTTTGATCCCTAGCTTTCGGGATGCGCTTCTTCAGAAACAAGAGGCGCACCAGGGCGCCCGGTTCTCTGGCCTACGGTCTCCTCCCCACCTGAGCACACAGGAAACTCTGGTTCGCTGGCTTGCCGAGCGGCACGGGGTCGCGCCCCGAGTGTGGAACGGCTTCGAGGCTATTCCGTGGCCGACGGGGGGGGTGCAGTTTCTGCGCTCCAGGTCCAGGGCTGCGGTGCTGGCATGGGAAACGGAGCAGTTACCTTCGGTCCCTGAAGACTTTGACCTCGACGCGGGCTGCCTGCCCGTCTCTCTGCGCGTCGCTGCTGTTCTGTTGGAACGCCTTCCCCAGGGCGGTGTCCCCCGTTCGGGAGAAAAACTTCCTGGGGCAATTTTCTGGACGCTGTAGGCCCTGACGGCCAGAAGTCGCTGCGATGCAAGTCCGTACGGCGTCGATGGGCGTTGGCATAGAAGCTACTTGATATAACCGAGCGATCGAAGACGCTCTAATACCTCCGGATCAAGCGGGACAGATTCTACTTGCGGGGCCGCGAACGGGGCCACGCTTTCGACCCCGCCGCGGATCAGGTCCTCGTAGGTTTTGGCGGCGGATTTCGTGCCTTGCCGTTGCGTTAGCAGATTGTGTGCTTCCTCCGCATCCTCAACGATGTGGAATAGCCCACGTTTGCCAGCGGGGCCGACTGGATTGGGCTGCCAGAGGGCCTTGTATCCGTGGAAGCGGATGGCACGGTTTTCGGGCCGATACATCACGCCTTCCGTCACAAGATGGCGGTCGCGGAGCTTGCCCTTGCTGGCCGAAGACTCGAGCCAGTTTCTGCCGAAGAGGGTAGCATCACCGGGCAATTCGACGTTCAGGTATGTGCAGAGGGTCGGCAAGAGATCGACCAGTCCCACGGGAGACTTGATGGGTGAGCTGTCTGACGATATGCCTGGCAAGCGCGCGGCCAACGGAATCGCCACCTCGTCTTCGTACAGCCCGCCTCCGTGGTTGCCCCAGCCTCGTGTGAAAAGAGCCTCACCGTGGTCCGAGGTCACGATGATGACAGTCTGTTCGTACATCTCGTGTGATTTGAAGCCGTCGAGAAACAAACCCAAGGCGTGGTCGAATTCTTCGATTCCGCGGTCGTAGGCCATCTCAACAAGCGTGATCGATGGGGAAATACCCATTGCCGCCGCAGAGACACCCTCATCCATCCAGACGTTTTTTGCAATTTCGCTCCGCGCGTGTTGAGACAGGACCCTCTTATCTGCACGTAGCTGCTCCCTTCGATCTGCCAGGTCGGAACGCTTTAGGCGGCCGTAGGGTCGATGACTGTCCATATAGTGCAGGTAAAGAAAAAAGCGCTCGCCCGGCGCAACTTTTTCGAGCCACTTGAGGCCGCTTTGGCTGACGACGGTGCCTGGCACATCCCAGCTTGCCAGCGAATCGTCGTAGAGCTCGAAGCCCTGAGAAAATCCGAATTCTTTCTTGAGCCAGGGGTTGCCCATGAACGCCGCCGTCCTGAAACCGTTATCGCGTAGGATCTCCGCTAACGTATGGAACTGTTGGCTCAAAACGTCCATCCGCAGATTCAAAGATCCGTCCTTCGATGATCCGTCCCGTTGCCGCAGGATTGGATGACTGAGCACGCCGTGGTGCGATGGATACAGCGACGTGAAGAGGGTTACCATCGACGGCTTCGTCCACGGAGATTGAGTGTAAGCCGTGTCGAAGAGCAGGTTCTCCTCGCCAAACGCGTTGAAAGCGGGCGTTCGGGCCGCCCCACCGTAAATTCCCACGCGGTCGCGGCGCATCGTGTCGTTGATGATCAAGATGACGTTGGAGCCCCTGGGGCTTCCGTTCCACCGGAGCTCCTCGGCCGCGAGCTTCGCGGTTGGATCGTCGGCGGACCGCTGGCAACCACAGACGACGCAAAGAATCAGTAGCAAGACAACGGCGATCCTTGTTGAGCTCCAACCTGCTTCGTTCATCGCATTCTTCCCCCGGGCTGGCAGTCGCGCTGAAAGGAAAGGACCACGTCGCACCTCGAAAGAAAAAGGGAATCGCAAGCATCGCACGGTACAGAGAGCCATACTCGACGCAATTCTAAGTGGTCGTGATGCTTGCGTCAACGACCTCCTAGCTGCGCGTCGAGTGTCCATGGGCACGCGGAGGCCCTCGAACACGACCGCGGCAATCGCAAGCGAGTGCCCGATGGCTGCGAAGACTTGGCAACGTTCCACCGCGCCGATCCGAACGTCGACGGCGCGACGGACGTCGCTCGAGGCTTACTCCCGCCCCGTCAGCTCCTGGATCGCCGCAGCCTCTGCCGAAGCATCGAACTGGGGATTGCGTTCCTCTGGAACCGGAGCGCCGATGCTCGAACGCCACGACTTGAGCACCGTGTGGAGCTCCTTGAGTTTCTCGGGCATCGCACCCGCGAGGTTCTTCCGTTCGCCGATGTCGTCCTTCAGGTTGTAGAGCTCGAGCCCACCGTCTTCGAAGTACTCGTGCAGTTTGTAGTCACCCAGTCTCACGACGCTGCACGGGCGCGTGCGGAAGAGAGGGTCGCGCTGCTCGCTGAGGATCCCGTGGGTCTGCAAGTACGCGGGAAAGTGCCAAAAGAGCGGCCGCGGCCCGAGCGACGCGACGGTGCCTTTGAGGAGCGGCACGAGGCTGCGGCCGTCGAGGGCTTGTTGCGGCGCCGGGACGCCGGCCATCTCGAGGAACGTCGGATAGACGTCGACGCCGATGATCGGTTCCGCTGTTCGCTGCCCGCCTTGCACGACGCCGGGCCAGTTGACGAAAAATGGTACCCGGATGCCGCCCTCGTAGTAGGTCCCCTTGTAACCCCAGAGCGGATCCATGTCGGTGGCCGGTCCGTAGCCCCCGTTGTCGGACGAGAAGACGATCGCCGTCTTATCACGCAAGCCGAGTTCACCGAGCGCAGAGACCAAGCGTCCGACACCGTCGTCGACCGCTTGAATCATCGTCGCCATTTCGACGTGGCGGTGAAGCTTGCCGGGTTTCTTGGCGCGGTACTTCGCGAGCAGCTCCTTCTTGGGGTGGAGCGGCGTATGGACCGCCAGATGCGATAAGTACACACACCACGGATTGCTACGGTTCCCGCGGATGAATTGGATCGCGCGGTCGGTCAGTAAATCGGTGAGGTACCGACCATTGGGAAGTCGATGGCCTTTGATGCCGGGGAGTTTTCTGCGCTCAACGCCGACGTCGAACCCTTGTTGCTGAGGCGTCGTCGTGCCGAGGTGCCACTTGCCGAACATGCCGGTCTTGTATCCGGCGCTCTGTAGACTCTCGGCCCACGTGACGATGTCTGATCTCAGCGTTCCCGTTCCCTTGATGTGCTCGAGTCGGCGGTGTTGCGGCTTGCCGCGCGGCCTCCCGCCGACGTTGAAGATCTTGTGCCTCGGCGAGTACTGACCCGAGAGCAAGCACGCACGCGCGGGCGCGCAGTTCGACGCGCAGGAGTAGGCGTCTGTGAAGATCATGCCGCCCTTGGCAAGGCGGTCGAGGTGCGGCGTCTCGAAGAAGTCCGAGCCCATGTAGCTGGTGTCTTTCCAGCCGAAGTCATCCAGGTAGATGAAGAGGATGTTGGGCTTGTCGGCCGCGGGCGCTGGGGAGGAGGCGGCGAACAACGAGAGAACGACCACGAGCGGCCGAAGTGAGAGGAGCTGGGCGAGTTGTTTCATCGAAGAGTGTCTTTGCCCGGATGATTCGTGATCCGGGCTTCGGTTGTGGGCTGACGACTCCGGCGGCAGGATACGCTACAGTGCAGTCTACCAGAACCGGGGCTGATTTGTGGGCCAGGAAACACTGACGGACGTCGTCTCGGCTTCCTGGGTGGGAAGGGTTGGCGTGGTTCGAACACCAGGGGCATGCGGTAGGGTAGTGGAGCCCACGACGCGGACTGCCTTCCCATGGCTTTGCGCGTAGGTGCTGTCCTCTTGGAACCCCTTGCGTAGGGGGTTTGTCCGCCGTTGGGGAGAAAGGCTTCCTGGGGCAATTTTCTGGACGTGGTAGGCCCTAACGGGCAGATGAGAGTCATGGCAAGCGCTCTCAACGTCCTTGTTAGTGGCCTTTCGGACATAGGACAGGTCCGGGAGGAGAACGAGGACTCCCTCACGATTCACCAGCCGTCCGCTCCTGACGTGCTGGAACGGAAAGGTGTCCTGGTCGTCCTTGCCGATGGCATGGGGGGGCTCGAAGAGGGGAGCACTGCGAGCCGCCTTGCCGTTGAGGCTGTCGTAGAGAAGTATTATGAGAGTCCCGAGGAGCCGCGCGCCGCCCTCGAGGCCTCTGTCAAGCGGGCGAACCGGGTCGTTTACGACCGCTCCCTTTCGCTGGATGGCGGGCAGCACATGGGCTCGACGTTGACCGCACTGGCCATCGTCGGCAATCATGCCTGTGTAGCGCAGGTGGGCGACAGTCGCGCGTACTGCTATCGAGCGGGCGTCATCCGCCAGATCACCCGGGACCACTCACTCGTGCGAGAGCTGGTGGACATGGGGAGAATCGAGGAGACTTCCCCGCACTACACTTTTCACCGCAATGTTCTCACGCGGGGGCTGGGGCTGCGCGAGCAGGTTGCGGTGGACCTCTATGAGCTCAATGACCTGGAGGAGGGCGATCACCTTCTACTCTCATCCGATGGTCTCCACGAGCTGGTGCGCCCCGAAGAGCTTGCGACCTGCCTCGAGAAGTTCGGGACGAATACCGAGGGTGCCTGCGAGGAGCTCGTCCGCATGGCACGTGAGCGCGGCGGCCCCGATAACATAACGACAGCGATTGCTTGCATGAAGGCAGAAGGAGGCTCCCACGAGTCGAAGCCGCGGGAGACAATGGTGTTGCGCAAGCTCGAGCGCTCGTCGCCCGGCTGGTTGCTACCCATTGTCATTTTCTCGAGCTTCGCCCTGGGGATTCTCCTCACTTTGTTCGTTGCCTCCACCAGCTCCCCCGATGAAGACAAAAAGGAGCTGCTGCGCCGGGAGGTTCAGGCAGCCCTCGAGGCCGCGAGTGGCGCCGGGACGGACGCGGACAGAATCCAGCGGGTGATGGAGCACCTCGAAGGAGCGAAAAGGATTTTGGGGCGGTAAGGGGGACGAAGGACGGTTCTGCACCCAACGGACCGCGGTCCAACCGGTGGGACGGTCAGGAGACCGCCCCACAGCACCGAAGGACCTGTAGGAAAACAGTCAACTTGAGTCAATAGTGAATCGAGAATTAATAAGGAGGAGGAGAAGGAAGAAGGAGCAGGCGAACATCCCGATTCTGAAGTCGTCTTCCAGTTCTCCTTCCGCCTTCGACGTCCGCGCTGTCTTCCGTTCGGGGACGGGAGGAAGACAGAGGCTAGCTCGACTCACCGATGCGATGGGTCTTGAGGAAATTGGTGTTGCCTCTTTCCCGGAAAGGCATACCGGCTACGATAACGACAGAGTCGTTGGGCTCGACGAGCCTGGCGTTCAGCAGGGCCTTTTCGCAGGTCGTGACCAGGTCCTCCACGGACTCGGGCGGGAGAGGAAGGCAGCGGGCTTCGATTCCCCAGATGAGAGCCAGGCGTCGCAGGACGGGCTCGCTGTCGCCGAAGGTGAAAATGGGCATGCTCGGACGGCACCCGGAAACGAGCGACGCCGAATAGCCGCCGTGAGTGTAGACGATGATGCAGCGGGCTCGGATCGATTCGGCGGCGACGCACGCAGCCGTACCGACCGCGTTAGTAAAGTTCACTTTTCTGGGGGACAGGGGGCGGGGACGCCGCTGGTCCAGCATTGCGGCCTCCGCCTCCGCCGTGATGCGCGCCATTATGAGGACCGACTCCACCGGATACTTGCCGATCGAGGTCTCTCCGGAGAGCATGACAGCATCGGTGCCATCAAAGACGGCGTTGGCGATGTCGGAGGCTTCAGCCCGTGACGGAAAAGGGCGCCCGATCATGCTCTCGAGCATCTGCGTTGCCGTGATCACCGGCTTCCTGAGACGGCGGGCCTCGGCGATGATCTTCTTTTGCATCACGGGAACCTTTTCC
>Ga0315336_1004561_pt1 | contig 16231 bp, 11 predicted proteins | sample ASW5metaG_FD_204512 | JGI IMG/M metagenome (GOLD analysis project Ga0315336, IMG submission 204512) | Ammonia-oxidizing marine archaeal communities from Monterey Bay, California, United States - ASW #5 | ecosystem: Environmental > Aquatic > Marine > Intertidal zone | place: USA: California...
CGTCGACGCCAACAATGGCGTTGTCGCGGGTGATGATCTCCTGGCTCGGAACGTCGAGTACCTGCTCCATCATGTTCATCTTGGCGCCGATACGGTCGATGAACGGGACTATTAGGTTGAGGCCAGGGCTCAGTGTCTTGGTATAACGGCCGAAACGTTCAACCGTGTAATTGTAACCTTGCGGGATTGTCCGAATACCCTTGAAAAGCACCAGAACCACAAGTGCAACAAGGACTATAATCGCGATATCGAAACCGCTGAAACCCATTTCGTTTCTCCCTCAAAAGGTGGCGACCTCACGCAATCACTTAAGTGTGTTTCCGTAACGTTACAATCAGGTGATCGGGAATATTGGTTAGCGAAGGCTTTTGCGCACTGGTTTCGAGCCTGTCGGTGAAACCGGTCACACCCAGCCGGAAAGCTCGCGTCGCACCAGCGCTTCCACCACCGCCATGCCCTCGGCGCTGTCGTTGAGGCACGGGATATGCGCGAAGTTCGTGCCGCCGGCGTGATGGAATGTTTCCGCCGCCTCGCGGCCGATCTCGTCGAGCGTCTCGATGCAGTCGACGGAGAAGCCCGGATTGACGATCGCGATCGACTTCACGCCGTCCTTAGCCAATTTCTCGACCGTCACGTCGGTGTAGGGCTGCAGCCATTCCTGCGCCCCGAAGCGCGACTGGAAAGTGGTGATAAGCTTCTTCTCGCTCCAGCCGAGTCTTGCCCGCAGCAGCCGCGTCGTCTTCAGGCAGTGGCAATGATAGGGATCGCCCTTCTCAAAATAAGGCTTTGGGATGCCGTGGTATGAGGCGATGACCACTTCCGGTTCGAAATCAAGCGTTGCCAGATGTTGCTCGATCGAACGCGCCAACGCTTCGATATAGATCGGCTCATCAAAGTAGGGTGGTACACTGCGGATAGCAGGTGCGTGGCGCATTCTCATCAGCGCGCGAAAAAGCTGATCATTGGCGGTCGCCGTTGTGGTCGCCGAATATTGCGGATAGAGCGGGAACGAAAGAATGCGGTCGCAGCCTTGGTCGACCAGCCCCTGCGCCACGCTCGCGGTAGAAGGATTGCCGTAGCGCATCGCCCAGTCGACGATGACATCGGGCAGGTCGCGCAGCGCCTCGGTCAGCTTTTCACCCTGGGTGCGGGTGTAGGTGCGCAATGGCGACTCGTTCCTCTCCTGGTTCCAGATCCGCGCGTAGTTGGCGCCCGACTTCTTCGGCCGCGTGGTCAGCACCAACCCATAGAGGATCGGATACCAGATCGCCCTGTTGAGTTCGATGACGCGTGGGTCGGAGAGGAATTCCCTGAGATAGCGCCGCATCGGCTTGTAATCGGTGCCATCGGGCGTGCCGAGATTGATCAGCATGACGCCGATCTTGCCAACCTTGACCGGCGGGTGTCCGGCCGGCAATGGGCCGATAGCCTTCGCGGCTTTGGCGTCGACAGTGGTGGAAAGCGTCATAAGGGTTCTCCAGGAGACGCGAACCTAGTCATCTTGCGCGCGCAATCAATGCCGCGTCTGGCCGCACCTTAGGCTGCAACGACAAAACCCGTTCGGTTTCCTGCGCGGGTTTTATCGTTACAGTGGCAAAGTCAGTGACGTTACCTAGCCGGGATCGTCAGCGTCGCGCCAGGCTTAAGCCGGTGGGGCCTTTGGCCCTTATTGGCGTCATAGATATGTTTCCACTTGGTCGCGTCGCCATAGGCCTTCTTGGCCAGATCCCAATAAGTGTCGCCAGCGACGATGACATGGCTGCTTTGGCTTGGCACGGCCGGTTCGGCAGTGGGAGCAGGGGTGGCCGGTGCGGTCTCGGCGGGCTTCGCAGGTTCCGCGGCCGGCGCCGCGGGCGCGGTTTCAGCCGGAACTGCCGGCGGCGTGCCGGCGATGTCGCTGGAGCCCGAAGGCAGGGCCGGCATCGCAGGCTCGCTGGTTGCCGGTGCGGCCTCGGCCGGTTTCGCTGCCGATGAGGCAGGGGCCGGTTCGGCAGGCTTGGCAGGTTCCGCCGCCGACGTCGCCGCCACCTCGGTGATACGGCCGTCGAGCTTCGGCGTATAGGGTCCGTGCGCGCTAAGATAATCGGCCACCACCTGTTCGAGGCCGGGACCGTAGTCATAGGCGTCCGTGGCCTTCTCGGCGAAAACCTTGTAGCCGTCGCCACCCTGGCGGACATAGTTGTTGGTGGCGACGAGATACTGCTTATCCGGACTGATCGGCGTCCAGGCGCCGTTCTCCATCACCTCGACCGATTTGACGCGGCCGGCGTTGGGCGCGACCGACTTGTCAAAGGTGTATTTCAGCCCTGCGACCTGCGGGAAGCGGCCGGCGCCGTCCTCGATCTGGCTGAGGCCGCTTTCGAGGCCGGCGACAAGATCCTTGCCCGAGATCTTGAAGGTCGCCAGCGTGTTCTGGAACGGCAGCACGGTCAGCACCTCGCCCATGGTCACCGTGCCCTGGTCGATCGAAGCGCGCAGGCCGCCGCCGTTCGAGATGGCGATTACGACGCCCTGGCCCTTAACGCGGTCCAGGATGGCGTCGGAGACGAGGTCGCCCATCTCGCATTCGCGCGCGCGGCAATTCTCGCGGCTGCCGTCGATCGCCTTGGTGGTCTCGGCAACCGGCTTGCTCTTCAGCGCCTCGATCGGCGCGCCTAGTTCCTTGATGCGCGCGAGCACGGCTGGATCAGGGGTGATCGACTTGTCGAGGTAGATCGGAGCCCCGCTCGCTTCCTTGACTTTGCCGTTGTCGTCGAACACGACCTTGAACTCGCCCAGATATTTCGAATAGGACGCGGCCTGCACCACCGGCACCTTGTAGCCGTCGGGGTTGTCGACCATGGTCGGGTAGGGGCCTTCGGCCTTCGGATCGGTGTTGGACAGGAGCGTGTGGCTGTGGCCGCCGACCACCACGTCGATACCCGGGATCTTGGCGATCACGTCGCGCTCGCGCCTGTAGCCGATATGGGTGACGGCGATGATCTTGTTGATGCCTTGCGCCTTGAGCTTCTCGACCTCGGCCGTGATCGACCTGACGTCGTCGGCGATGGCGATGTTCGGACCGGGCGAGGCGAGCTCCGGCGTGTCGTTGGTGACCGCGCCGATGATGCCGATCTTCTGGCCGCCGACCTCAACCACGATCGAAGGCCTGATCTTGCCCGCCGCGCCGGATTTGTCATTGGGCACGACATTGGCGCTGACGACCGGGAATTTCGCCTTGTCGAGGTAAGGCACCAAAGCGGTCTCGCCATCGTCGAATTCGTGGTTGCCGAGCGTTACCGCGTCGGGCTTGATCTGGTTGAGGAATTCCTCTTCCACGGCGCCCTTGTAGGTGGTGTAAAACAGCGATCCTTGAAAGCTGTCGCCGGCATTGAGCAGCAGCACGTTCTGGCCTTCGAGCTTCTTGCGCTCCTCGGCGATCGCGGTGATCAGCCTGCCGGCGCCGCCGATGCATTCGCCCTTGGTTTCCTCTTCGGCGGAGCAGGTGGACTCGTATTTGTTGTTGCCTTCGATGCGGCTGTGCCAATCGTTGAAATGCAGGATGTTCAGCGTATAGTCGGCAAAAGACACGCCGGCCGACATGCCAAGGGCGGAGGCGGACAAGGCCAGAATGGCGGCAATCTTCTTCATCTTCGTCTCCCGGATGAGCTGACTTCGAAGGTGCTATTGCTTTCGCCTGACCGGAAAATACCAGTCAGCCCCGGTTATGTTCACATCGGGTTCCGGCCGATGCAAGCACAAATCAGGGAGATGTTTGCCGGCATAAAAAGAACGGCGGCTTACGCCGCCATCCCTTTCTGGAGATGTTCGCGAGCCCTCAAGCCCGGCGTGTGAGCACGAAATTCTGACCGCTGGCGCTGGTGCAGTTGAGCTGGCTGGTGGAGACCATCAGGCAGTTGAAGCTGACCGGCGTCTGGCGGATCAGCGAGGTGCCGTGGATCTCGACCGCGGTCGGTCCGGTCATGGTGTAGCTGCCTTCCGACAGCTTCTGGCCGGTGTCGGTGGCGACCGTGGTGAAGCTGCCAGCAGCGAAGGTGGACAGGCCGGTGCCCTTGGCGTCGATCCAGTTGCCTTCGACTCCCTTGGGGGCGGTTGCCATCGAAGGCTGGCCGGAAGGGCCGGTGGTAGTGCAAGCGGCCGCAGCCAGCAGGCTTGCCGCGGCGCCTGCCGAAAGCAGTTTGCGCGCAATGGTCATCGTGAAATCCTCTCCTCAGTCCGCCGATACTCAATCGCCCGATTTACGGGCGATTGCAAGGCGCTGGCACTGGTCAGTACTGGCGCTATCGGACCAGAATGTTGCGGAACTGCCACGGGTCGTCCCTGTCCAGATCCTCCGGGAAGAGGCCAGGGCGGTTGTCCAGAGGAGTCCAGTCGGTGTAGTAGCCCCTGACCGGCCCGAGATAAGGCGACTGTACTTCGAGGCAGCGCCGGTAGTCCATCTCGTCGGTTTCCACGATGCCGGCGCTCGGGTTCTCCAGCGCCCAGACCATGCCGGCGAGGACGGCCGAGGTCACCTGCAGCCCGGTGGCGTTCTGGTAGGGGGCTAGCTTGCGCGCCTCGGCCAGCGACAGTTGCGAGCCGTACCAGTAGGCGTTCTTGTCGTGGCCGTAGAGCAGCACGCCGAGCTCGTCGACGCCGTCGACCAGTTCGTTCTCGTCGAGAACATGGTGGACCGGCTGCGGTTTGCCGGCGGCGCCGAACATCTCGTCCAGCGACAGCAAGGCATCGTTGCAGGGATGGTAGGCGTAGTGGCAGGTCGGGCGGTATTGGACCTTGCCCTTCTTCGAGCGCACGGTGAAGAAGTCGGCGATCGAGATCGACTCGTTATGCGTCACCAGCAGGCCGTATTGCGGGCCGGGCGTCGGGCACCAGCTGCGTACGCGCGTGTTGGCGCCCGGCTGCTCCAGATAGATCGCCGCCTTGGAGCCGTGCTTATGTTTCTTGCCGTTCTTCGGCATCCAGTTTTCATGCGTGCCCCAGCCCAGTTCGGCCGGCTGCAGACCCTCCGATATGAAGCCTTCTACTGACCAAGTGTTCCAGAACACGTTCATCGGCTTCGGCTTCTTGGTGCGCTGCGTGTCGCGCTCGGCGATATGGATGCCCTTGACGCCGGCCTTCTTCATCAACCTGGCCCAGGCCTCGCGGTCTTCCTGCACGGGTTCCGAGAACTCGAGACCAAGATCGGTGGCGAGGTTGACCAGCGCCTTCTTGACGAACCACGAGACCATGCCGGGATTGGCGCCGCAGGTGGATACCGCCGTCGGGCCGCCGGGCTTGTCGTGCTTTTCCTTGATCATCGCCTCGCGCAGCGCGTAGTTGGTGCGGCTGGCATTGTCGGCCTCGGCGTCGAAATAGAAGCCGAGCCACGGCTCGACGACGGTGTCGATGTAGAGCACGCCGAGCTTGCGGCACAATCGCATCAGGTCCACGGAACCGGTGTCGACAGACAGGTTGACGCAAAAGCCCTGGCCGCCGCCATTGGTCAGGATGGGCGTGAGCAGCTTCTTGTAATTCTTCTCGGTCACCGCGTCCTGCATGAAGGTGATGCCGCGCTCGTCAAGCAGCTTGCGGTCTGTATCGCGCGGGTCGATGACCACCATGCGCGACTTGTCGAACTTGAAATGGCGCTCGATCAGCGGCAGCGTTCCCCGCCCGATCGAGCCGAAGCCGATCATCACGACAGGACCGGTGATTTCACCGTAAACGGGCCAGTTTTCATTCGCCATTTTTTCACACACTCCTTCAAACACGCGCAAAACCGGGCGTTTTTCGCCCAACGGCCAAGCGCTACACCACAGATCATTGTCATAAACCAGCGAAAAGCGCCAATCGCGGGTCAAGCCGTCTTGGCGTGTGGTTAAGCCGATCCGGCCATGCGGTCCAGCAATGCAACCACCCGGTCGCGGTCGGGGGTCAGGCCCTTGTAGTCCAGCTGTTGCTGGTCGAGGGCCTGAAGCTGTCCGGCGAACGAGGCTGCCAGCATTGCCCGGTCAGGATGGCGCGCGAGCACGCTGAGCGCATCGAGGTGGATGCGGATAGTGAAGAGGATATCGCGCGACACGGGGAGCTTGCGCAGCGTCTGGCGTTCGACGCGGATGAAGGCATGGGCGCCGACATCGCCGTCGGGGAAGCGGCTCGGGCGGTTCGTGGCGCGGTCGATCCGCTCGACGTTGGAGAGCGGATGGTAGAGTGCGTCATTCTCCTGGATCGACCAGTTGAAGCGCTCGACCGCCTGGCCCTGCAGGCCGTCGAACATGCGGTTGATGAGCTCGGCCGGCCGCGTGCCCGGACCGAAACCCGGCACCGGTCGGTGGATCTCCTGGAGCGGCCTGCCGAATTTTTCCCGCAGCGACCAGGATGAAGGGAAGCACAGCGAGCCGGCCGCCAGCCGCCAGCCACGCTCGTCGCGGCGCATCAGGATCAGGTCTTCCTGGACCAACAGCGAAGCCCTTGCCAGCGGCGCCTCGCGCAGGCCAGGAGGCAACCTTCCGATCGTCCCCTCGAACCCCAATGGCTCGACGTCCATTCCCCGGCGGCGATGCGTGCCGGGGTGTGTGCCTTCGAGATGCGTGACGAGCAGGTCCAGCACCTCGCGCTGGGCGTCACGCGTGGCGTCTTCCTCGACAAAGACCTTTTCGGGGATCTCCGCGTAAAGCCGCTGCTTCTCGGCGAGATGCGGCAGCAGGAACTCGTCGACCTCGATCCAGCGATCGAATTCGAGCGGCTTCAGCCCGATGGTGAAGAGTTTTGAGGACCCGTCATAGGGCGTGTGGGTCGGCTGTCGAACGGTCATGCCTTTGAGGTACTGTCCAGTTACATCTCCAGCGGTCAGCCGAGCCGCGCCGGGATCAGCCCGCGCAGCGAATTGCCGACGAAGATCGCCTTCGCCGCTTTCAGATCCTCGAAGCTGTAGATCGCTTCCACGGCGCGGCCTTCGTCCAGAAGCGAGCCGCGCAATATTCCAGGCAAAAGGCCGCAGTCGAGGCGGGGCGTGGCCAAAGGGCCGTCGCCGAAGTCGGCAAAGAGGTTTGTGATCGTGCCCTCGCAGAGCTCGCCGCGTTCGTTGGCGAGCAGCACCTCGTCGGCGCAGGCAGCTAGGTATTCCGAGCGCGCGCGTGTGTAGACCTGGCGCCGGCTTGTCTTGTGGCGAAGCAGCGTGTCGGCGGAGTCGAGCCGGACCCGAGCGAGTTGCAGACGCCAGATCTTATCCGCCGGCAGCGGTTGGTAGACTTGAGCAGCGGCCGTGGCCTCGCCACCGCGTTGCAAGGCAAGGCGGACGCGCAAGGCAGTTTCGTGTCCGTTGACGGTGCTCGCAAGCACTTCGCCGATCACCTCCGGATCACAGGCGAAGGCCAGTTCGGTGGCGGACGCATAAAGCCTGGCAAGGTGGCGGTCGAAGCGCAGGAAGCCCGAGCCTGGCTCCCAGCGCATGGTTTCGATCAGCTCGAAACCGGCGCCGTTCCTGTCGCGAAGCGTGCTTTCAGCAGACACTCCCGATACTCCTCCTCGGCGGTCGAATCGAAGACGACGCCGCCGCCGACATTGTAGACGGCTTCGCCGTCGGCGAAGAGCGAGACGGTGCGGATCGCCACCGAGAAGCGCATCCTGCCGGTCGGCGCGATCCAGCCGATTGCGCCGCAATACACGTCTCGCGGCGTGTCTTCCAGCTCACGCAGTATCTCCATGGCTCGGATTTTCGGCGCACCGGTGATCGAGCCGCAGGGAAAGAGCGCGGCGAAAATCCGGCGGATGCCGATGCCGGGCAACAGCTTTGCCTGCACCCGGCTCACCATCTGGTGCACCGTCGGATAGGTCTCGATGCGGAACAGTTCCGGCACGTCTAGCGTGCCGACTTCGCTGATCAGCGAGATGTCGTTGCGCAAAAGGTCGACGATCATCCTATTCTCGGCCTGATTCTTCTCATCGTTGCGCAGGAAGGCCTTCAGCCGCGCATCTTCGGCCCTAGTCGCGCCGCGCGGCGCGGTGCCCTTCATCGGGTGGGTTTCGATCATGCCGTCGGCATCGATCTCGAAGAACAATTCGGGCGAGCGCGAGAGCACGATCGGATCGCCGAGCGAGACAAGCGCGCCATATTTCACCGGCTGGCGTTCCGTCAGCGCGTCGAAGGCCGCGAGCGGATCGCCCGACCATTGCGCACGAATCGGGAAGGTGAGGTTGCCCTGGTAGCAATCGCCCTTGCGGAGGTGGTCGTGAAGGCGCGCGAAGCGCACGGCATAATCCTCGGCGGACCATGCCGCCCTGGCATCGAAGATCGGACCGTTGCTTGCGACCCCGGCGCCTTGAGGCACCACCTGGTCGGCCGGCGCGTCGAAGACGCCGAGGCAGATCAGCGGCGCGCGGCGGCCTTCGGGCAGCAGTGGCGCCAGCTTCGGCTCGAGCAGGTAACCGGCTTCATAGGAGAAATATCCGGCCAGCCATTTGCCGGAGTCGGAGGCCGCCTGCGCGCGTTCAAGCGCGGGCAGGAACTCTTCCGCGCCGTTCGCGACGATGATCTCGCGCGGCCGCTCGAAGACCAGCTGGCGAGCGGTCGCGTCGTTGCGGAAAATGGCTGCGGGCAGGGACATGAGCCTCGGAAGCGGACAATTCAGTCGACCGCTCTATATGGGGGCTTGCCGAGGCGCAATCGAGGGAGCGGCGTCGTGCGACGCAAAGGTGGCTGGCCCAAAACAAAGACGGCCCCCGTGAGGCTGCCGCCTTGCTGCCAACACGGCGGTGGCCAAGTGTTGCTTGCGGTACTGGCTGTCGGGAACTGGCGGGCGAATTCAGCTTCGTTGCCGGCGGCCAGCAATTTCGCCGGAGAGTTATTCAGGAAGCTCTTTAGACCAAGAATAGAGTCTTGCTGATACCATCCCGGTCAAACTGTTGCGGCCGATGTCCGCTTCGTAGTTGCCGTCACTTGTCGAGCGCCTCCAACTCGTCGATCAGCGAACCGATCACGCCAAGTCCGATCTGCCAGAAAGCCGGATCTGTGGCGTCCAGACCGAAGGGCGCCAGGAGCTCGGAGTGGTGTTTCGTGCCGCCAGCGCGCAGCATCTCGAAATACTTCTCCTGAAACCCGCGCTCGGCATTCTGATAGACCGCGTAGAGCGAGTTCACCAGGCAATCGCCGAAGGCGTAGGCATAGACATAGAAGGGCGAGTGGATGAAGTGCGGGATATAGGTCCAGAAAACCTCGTAACCCTCGCGCAGCTTGATCGCCGGTCCCAGGCTCTCGGCCTGCACTTCCAGCCAGAATTCGCCCAGCCGGTCCGAGGTGAGTTCCCCGTTGCGGCGCTCGGCATGCACCTTGCGCTCGAACTCATAGAAGGCGATCTGGCGAACGACCGTGTTGATCATGTCCTCGACCTTCTGGGCAAGCATCGCCTTGCGCTCGCGGCGGTCAGTGGTCTGCTCGAGCAGCGAGCGGAAGGTCAGCATCTCGCCGAAGACGGAAGCGGTCTCGGCCAGCGTCAGCGGTGTCGAGGCCATCAGCGCGCCCTGGCCCGCGGCCAGCACCTGGTGCACGCCATGGCCGAGCTCATGCGCAAGCGTCATCACGTCGCGCGGCTTGCCCATGTAGTTGAGCAGCACGTAAGGATGCGCCGATGGCACGGTCGGATGCGCGAAGGCGCCGGGAGACTTGCCCGGCCGCACCGGCGCATCGATCCACCTACGGTCGAAAAAGCCGCGGGCGATTTCGGCCATGTCCGGCGAGAAGCGCTGGTAGGCGGCGAGCACCGTGTCCCTGGCGTCATCCCAGCGGATCACCGCCTTCGGCGTCTCAGGCAGCGGCGCGTTGCGATCCCAGTGGTTCATCACCTCCATGCCAAGCCAGCGCGCCTTCATCGCGTAGTAGCGGTGCGACAGCCGCGGATATGCCTCGCGCACAGCCGCCGCCAGCGCGTCGACCACTTCGCGCTCGACGCGGTTGGCGAGGTGGCGCGAGTCGGCGATATCCTGAAAGCCGCGCCAGCGGTCGGAAATTTCCTTGTCCTTCGCCAAAGTGTTGGTGATGAGGGTGAAGGTGCGCAGGTTCCTGCGGAACGTCGCCGCGAGCGCCTCGGCAGCACGGCGGCGCACTTCGCCATCCGGGTCCTGCAGCCGGTTTAGCGCTGGCTCGAGCGCCAGTTCCTCGCCGTCGACGTCGAATCGCAGATCGGTCATCGTCTCGTCGAACAGGCGGTTCCAGGCGCCGCGCCCGGTGACCGACTTCTCATGGAACAACTGCTCGACGCGATCCTCGAGCTGGTAGGGTTTGTCCTTCCTGAGGTCGAGCACCCAGGGCCTGTAATGGCCGAAGGCCTGGTCAGCGCCAAGCGCGTTCTCGATCGCCGCGTCTTCGATCAGGTTCAGCTCGAGCGCGAAGAACAGCAGATGCGCGCTGGCATCCGTCATCTTTTCCTGGACGTCGCCATAGAGCTTTGCGCGCTGCGGATCGGCGGTGTTGCCGGCGTAGACGAGGCCGGCATAGGAAACGATGCGGCCGATCAGTTCCTCAAGCGCCTCATAGGCTCTCAGCGCTTCGCCCAGCCGGCCGGCGCCGCCGCGCCCGGCTTCCGCGGCCAGCGTGCCCTTCCAGCGGGTTTCGAAGGCGATGGCGTCGCTCGCCGCCCGGGCGATGTCGCGCTTCAACTCGGGCGCTTCCATGCCGGAATAGAGATCGGCGAGATTCCACTCCGGCAGGTCGCCAAGCTCGGCCGCGCCCTGTCCGGACGCCGTCGCCGCAAGCCGATGACCAAACTCCATGCGCATCAGCAACACCTTCTTTGAATCGGGGTCAGATCAGAGGGAAAAACGAAGCCGGTCAAATCCTAAGGAATTCGTTCACCGGGTTTTTTGAAACCTTATTTAGAACCCTGTGCCAAGATGATCCATGGGGATTTCCAAGGCGGGCAGCCAGCACAGTCATGACAGGTTCCATACTTATAGTCGATGACGATCCGGTCCAGCGCCGGCTGCTCGAGGCCGCATTGACCAGGTTCGGCCACACCGCGATCGTAACCGATAGCGGCGAGGCCGGTCTCGACGTGCTCGACGGGCCGAACGCGCGTGAGGTCTCCGTCGTCATCCTCGACCTAGTCATGCCCGGCCTCGACGGAATCGGCGTGCTTAAGGCGATGCGCGAGCGCTCGATCAACATCCCCGTCATCGTGCAGACGGCCCAGGGCGGCATCGAGACGGTGGTCTCGGCTATGCGGCAAGGCGCCTTCGACTTCGTCGTCAAGCCGGCGTCGCCCGACAGGCTGCAGACCGCGATCTCAAACGCGCTCAAGGTCGAGGCGGTCGAGGACGAGATAAAGCGCGTGTCGCGGCGACGCGGCAGCGGCCATCTCACCTTCAAGGACATGATCACTCACAGCCCGGCAATGGATCGGGTGATACGCCTCGGACAGAAAGCGGCGGCCTCCAACATCCCGATCCTGATCGAGGGCGAATCCGGCGTCGGCAAGGAACTGGTGGCGCGCGCCATCCAGGGCACCGGCGACCGCCGCTCGAAGCCGTTCGTCACCGTCAACTGCGGCGCCATTCCGGACAATCTCGTCGAATCAATCCTATTCGGCCACGAGAAGGGATCCTTCACGGGTGCCACCGAGAAGCATACCGGCAAATTCGTCGAGGCGAATTCCGGCACGCTGTTCCTGGACGAGATCGGCGATCTGCCGCTCGACGTCCAGGTCAAGCTGCTGCGCGCCGTGCAGGAAGGCGAGGTCGATCCGGTCGGCGGCCGCTCGACCGTCAAGATCGATATAAGGCTGATCTCGGCCACGCACCGGAACCTTCTGCAGCAGGTCAAGGACGGCAAGTTCCGCGAGGACCTGTTCTACCGGCTGAACGTCTACCCGATCTTCGTGCCGCCGCTGCGGGACCGCCGCGACGACATTCCCTACCTCGTCCGGCATTTCATGGACAAGGTCGCTCCGACCGACCCGCGCCGTCGCCTCACCGGCATATCGGCGTCGGCGCTCGCAATGCTGCAGGCCTATGACTGGCCGGGCAACATCCGCCAGTTGGAGAATGCGGTGTTCAGGGCCTCGGTGCTTGCCGAGGGCGACGTGCTGACCGAGGAGGAGTTCCCGCAAATCCGGGCGCAGGTGGAAGGGACCGTAAACCTGGGGGCGGAACCGGCTTCCGTCGTCGCCGAAAGCAACGCGGATACATCCCGCCAATCGGATGAGACTGTTGCCGGCATTACGGGGACCGCGTCGTCCGAGGTTGAGGCGCCGGCGAGGCTGCAGCCGCGTTTCGGAACGCTTCGGGCGCTCGATGAGCGCGGCAATGTACGTGCGCTGGCCGATGTCGAACTTGAGATGATCAAGCTCGCGATCGATCATTATAATGGCCAGATGAGCGAGGTTGCCCGCAGGTTGGGCATCGGCCGCTCCACGCTCTATCGCAAGTTGAAGGAATATGGCATCGATCCCGAAGCAGGTCGCGTCGACCGGCTTGCCTCGTGACCGGCAGGCTCCGGACGAGATTGCCCGTCTAAAATCCGAGTCAAATTGTCGCTTTTGAACTGAAAACCCAAGGTTTTCAGGGGGCGGCGTTGCCGGGATCACGCATTAACGCTAACGGTAACAGATCGTGTTCTGGCCGGAGCCGGATTCTTGATCTAAACCAGCGGTTTACCACGAAACGCCGTGCATCATTTTTGACGGGATATCGCCACGGTGTTACCGCATTTCGGCTTCAATAAACGATGATTAACCATTAGGATCGATATTCGGATGTGAAAACCACGCATCCGTTTGGTCAAATCCGGGGACAAACGGCAGCCTGCAGGGCCATTTGATTTGAACAAAGTCGAACGACACATAGACGGGCGGCATTTCCATACGAGCGTCTGGCCGAGGTGGCTGGCGTTTGTAATCTTGGCCCTTGGGTTCATCTCCGCGGCGACGTCGGGCGCCAGGGCTGAGGTGCGTACACTCAAGCTCTATCACCTGCACACGCACGAGAAGGCCGAGATCGTCTACAAGCGCAATGGCCGCTACGACCCGGAAGGCCTGCGCAAGATCAACATCATCCTGCGCGACTGGCGTCGCAACGAGCCGACCAAGATGGACCCGCGGTTGCTCGACCTCGTCTGGGAAGCCTACCGTGAAAGCGGCTCGACGGACTACATCCAGGTCGTATGCGGCTATCGCTCGCCGTCGACCAACTCGATGCTGCGCTCGCGCAGCCGCGGCGTCGCCGAGAAGAGCCAGCACATGCTCGGCAAGGCAATGGATTTCTACATCCCCGGCGTACCGCTGAAGAAGCTGCGCAATATCGGCCTCAAGATGCAGGGCGGCGGTGTCGGTTACTACCCGACGTCCGGCTCGCCTTTCGTCCATATGGATGTGGGCAATGTGCGCCATTGGCCCGGCATCAGCCGTCAGGAACTGGTTAGCCTGTTCCCGAATGGCAAGACCCTGCATGTGCCGAGCGATGGGCGCCCGCTGCCGGGCTACGAGCAAGCCGTGGCCGCGTATCAAGCGCGTAAGGGCGCCGGCACCCCGAATATCGAACTGGCCAGCGCTGGTGGCTCGACCAAGCGGTCCGGAGGATTGCTTGCCGCCTTGTTCGGCGGTGGCGCCGACGAGGCTGACGATGAAGCCGATACCGGCAATGGCGGGGCAGCGCCCCAGGCGAAGGCTGTGAAGCAGGTCCAGGTCGCTACCGCCGCCCCGGCGCGCAATCTTCCGGGCATCGCGATCGTCGCGCCGAAGGATGCCAAGCGCGCCAACGTCCCGCAGATCGCGGATGACAGCGCTGACGATTCGCAGCAGCAGGACACGCCGGAGACGATCATCGCCGCGCTGCCGCCCAAGGAAATTCCGCTGCCCGGCTTCGCGCCGCGCCCGAAGGTTGATGTCGGCCAGCAGACGCCGCAGAACGTGCCGTTCGCCACGGCGGATGCCTCGGCGACGACGGAGCAGGCGGTTGCGACGGCCCAGACGCCCACACCGGACAAGGTTCCCTTCGGCACGGCCAGCGCGGCCGAGGCCGTGAGCACGGATCCGGCGCAGGTGGCGGTCAACAACGTCCCGTTGCCGACCTGGCGCCCTGACCGCTCGACGCCGGCCGAACCGGCGCCGAAGGACAAGAACGTCCTTCTGGCGCTGGCCGAAACCGCTTCGCAGGACAAGAGTGCGACGGACGCGTTCTCCGTGCTGCCCACCGCCCGCCCGCAGCCTGGCAAGCAGGACGAGGTCAAAGCCGTTCTCGAACACGCCAATGCAACCGTCGAGGCCGGTGGCGCCGGGGCCGAATACCAGCTTGCGTCGTTGACGGAGCCAGAGCGGCGCTCGGCGTTCAACGATCCGTCAGGCGTCGATGCGGCCTCGCCGCGCCAGGCCATCGCGGCTCTTCCGGCAGGAGCAGATCCCGCGCAGGCGATCGGCGCCGGTGTCAAGACGACGCGCAAGGAGGCCAGAGCGTCTGCTCACGATATGAAGCCCGGACCGAAGGCTCTGGTGGTGGCTCCGCCTCCACAAGCCGCTCGCTGGGCGCTGGGCAGCGGCGTGAACATCGCCTCGGTTTCCGATCCGACGACGGCGCCGCGCTATGCCTATAATATCGTGCATACCCCGCCGAGCGAGGTCTACACGGCCGGCTTCCAGGCGGACGGTCAGGTGCCCGACGCAAGCCGTTTCACCGGCAACGCGGTGAAATTCCTCTCGGTCGCGCGCTTCCAAACGAAGTAGGCTTGGCCACTGCAAAGCCGCACTGGCCTGCCAGCGCGGTTTTGTCCTTCAAGGTGCCGCTGCCTGTTTGAGCACACGGTCTTCCCGCTTCGTCTAATGGTAGGACAGCGCCCTTTGAAGGCGTGAATCGTGGTTCGAATCCATGAGCGGGAACCATTCAGGGACAGGTTTTGTCCGCCATTGCGCGAGCCACATCGGCCTAGACTCCCCGCGCGGAGGTGGGCGCCAGCCCACCGGCTTTCCATGTCCAGTCGACTTCCAGCGCAGCCGCTTCGCCCTTGGCCAGAAGCCGAGCGGCGTCACGCGCCGGAGGCAGTCCGAACTGGCGCGCATATTCCCGGCTGAACTGCGAAGCGCTTTCGTAGCCGACGGTGAAGGCGACATGCGCGGCATTGCCCGGTCGCGCGATCAGAAGATGGCGCGCCTCCAGCAGGCGGAGCTGCTTCTGGTACTGTATCGGGCTCATGCCCGTCACCGCCTTGAAGTGGCGATGAAAAGCGGCATTGCTCATATGCGACAGTGCGGCCAGTTCCCTCACATCGATCGGCTCGTTGTAGTGGGCGCGGATCCATGCGGTGGCGCGGCGGATCCGCGACAAGCGCCCATCCGCGCGCGCGAACTGGCGAAGCTTGTCGCCTTGCGGGCCCTGCAACAGCCGGAACACTATCTCGCGTTCAAGCAAAGGCGCTAGTACGGGAATATCGGCCGGCCTGTCGAGTAGCCGCAACATCCGACGCCAGGCGTCGAGCAATTCATCATCGGCCGAGCTGGTCACGAAGTCGTCGCCGGCCACCACCGGCTTGTGATCGATGAGCAAGCCCGCAATCAGCTCGATGTCGAGCGCGAAGCCGAGAGCCATGTAAGGGCGGGTGCTGCTTGCCTCGAGCAACTGGCTGGTGGCCGGCGCCTCCACCGTGTAGACGAAATAACTGCCGTCGCTGTAGGCAAGCTTGCGATCGCCGATCAGCACCGTCTTGGTCCCCTGCAGGACCAACAGCGCGGTCGGTTGGCACAGCTCGGGCATCGGCGACGTCGGGACCTCGCTGCGGCCGATCGTGACGCGCGGGATGGCCGTCCTGGTTCGTCGTCCGCGTGCATGGCGGCCGGCGATCGCGATCAGTTCCCGCAGCGTTTCGTTCATCGTTTCAGCATTGCCGATCCGGGTGGGCCGCGCAACCACGGTGACGACGGCACTCGCACCCAGGTGACGACGGCACGCGCACCCAGTGACGCGAAGACGCGCACCCAGTGACGCGAAGACGCGCACCCCGGTGACGCGAAGGCGCGCACCTTTTGAGAGGATCAGGCAAGAGGACGCGACTATCCGGCGCGCGAAGCGGATCGGCCAACATCATTTATGGATCACCCAAAAGGAGATCCGAAAATGACGACAAAGAAGAACGCGCTGGTGACCGGTGCCAACAAGGGCATCGGACTTGAGACGGCCCGACGCCTGGCGGCACTGGACTACAAGGTATGGCTCGGCGCCCGCGATGCCGAGCGCGGCGAGACCGCGGCGCAAGCGCTGCGCCTCGAGGGGCTCG
>Ga0315336_1004562_pt1 | contig 16226 bp, 17 predicted proteins | sample ASW5metaG_FD_204512 | JGI IMG/M metagenome (GOLD analysis project Ga0315336, IMG submission 204512) | Ammonia-oxidizing marine archaeal communities from Monterey Bay, California, United States - ASW #5 | ecosystem: Environmental > Aquatic > Marine > Intertidal zone | place: USA: California...
GCCGCGCCCCACGACTCGGACGGTGGCCCGTTTCGCACGGGATGGCGGGGCGCTTTCTTCACCACCAGAGTTCCGGCTGGCCGGGCTAACTCGTCCGATGTCGGCCACGTTTGTCGCCCCGCCGGGGTGAGTGGGGCTGCGCGTGGGCTTGAAGATTCATCAGCGCCCGTATTCGATCCGAGCGGCGAATCGGTGGAGGAGGTGGAGGAGGAAGCGGTGCCACTTAAGCGTGCCTCAAGCGCTTCCTTCGCTTTTATGTAGTCCTGCGTACGTTCTACATCAGCAAAGATCCAGAGTGGTTCTATTCCTTGTGCTGCGAGACTTAAATGTTTTCGACCTTGAATTATGGGCACAATCGCCGCTTCTCCTTTGTAAATACGGTTCTCTGTTAAGGTTTTCTTCGCTAATTTGATGTGGGCCCACGCTTTGTACCATTCTTGTTCTTCGCCACCCTTGCGGAACTTGTTATTTTTCGCCATCCATTCATCCAATCTTTCCCACTGCACGCGAAATTTTTCCAGGATGTCCTTCATTTCCTCGTTAGCCTTTGCGTCCTCCCCCGAACCTCCCTCCAAAAAGTGCTGCTGGACGCGGTCAATGGGCCCCTCCATTGTTCCTCCATCCATAAATATATTTCTTCGTGATTTTCTTCGTGTATTTCTTTGTGTATTTCTTCGTGATTTTCTTCGTGTATTTCTTTGTGATTTTCTTCGTGTATTTCTTTGTGAATTTTTCAGCGGTCTTCCTTTAGATTTCTGTAATGACCTTCTTACACTCGGGCGTCTTCTAGAAAGTTTCGCCTTTATTGAACGTTTGTGATACATATTTTGTTCTTTTAACCGCATTTATTATTAACACACATTTTTTTTTATAAATTTGAAAATATTTAATGTTAGTAAATAAAAAATAATACAGAATGAACAACTATCAATCTTACTCTCACATGTTGTCGCTTAAACAAGACTTTGGTACTCTTTCTGAACGAGAGAAGAAACTCTTCCAGGCGGGAATTGACCTAGCAGTTGGTGTGACTGATAATTGGTTAGCAGTTGGGGAAGATAAAGACGAAGGATTAGACCATGTGTATCGCCACAGCTTTGATGAATTTGAAGAAGGTGTGAATGGTGGAGGGATTATGGAACAAATTCCTAAAATGGTAAAGGTATTGTTTGAAGAAGAAGATGAAAAAATCGAAGATGTTGTGTCTGAAACGAAAGAAATTATGGGAAAACTTGGATGGATCCTGAAATCTAAGAAACACAAGGGGGACGAAGAAGGATACTTCAAGATTTACAAAATGATTAATGGTCGCGAACGTTTGATACCATTCATTCTTGAAAATCATAAAAATGAGAAACGGGCGCGGCCGGGATATCTATCAACCGTAGAATCGGATGATATGAAAATAATTTTCAGCCATCAAAAGAAAGACGAATTTTATGCTACACTATTTAGCGACTTCGAGTTTAAACCGTTTGGACGATCGATTGAACGCAAATATATTGACCTCAATACAATGAACAAAAAAGAACTTACAGATTTCTTAACAACGATTGATCAAATGGATGTTATTAAAGAATATATTGGTGTATAAAATATGGAAAAAATGATATGGTATCTAATTTAGTCGTCCTTTTAGTATTTTTGTGTGTGTCTCTTCTTTGTGTGTCTCTTCTTTGTGTGTCTCTTTTTTGTGTGTCTCTTCTTTGTGTGTCTCTTCTTTTGTGTGTGTCTCTTCTTTTTTGTGTGTCTCTTTTTTGTGTGTCTCTTCTTTTTTCTTACACCACCCCTTTGGGTCTCTGGCAACCATCTGGCTAGCGAGGTTCGGGCAGAGCTCGGTGAATCAGTTGCTTTTTTTTGAAGATATTCAGCCAATGTTTGCTCAGGGGAATACCTCCTCATAGATGTCTCGGCATTAGGGTTTCGACTTGCTTGGTCTAGGATGGTTCGTCCAATCAGCTTAAAAAGATCATCATCTTTGTTTAACGAAGCGCTGGTGATCCCCGATAATATATTTTGGTGTAATTCACTTTGCGCAAAAGCGGACCTTTGTTTCGCTTGCAATGTCCGTACTTCTCTGCGAAGACGGCGCGCTGCGCGACCTTCTGCTATAATGTCCTTGATTTTGTCCCGAACTTCTTCGTCTAACGGAAGAGATTCCCAATCACCCCCGTCCCCGTGTTCGACTTCCCACTGTGCTTTCCAAGAATACTCTCGAGGATACTGTTGTATTACCTCCTTCGCACTCGGTTTACCCTTTTTCTTATCAATCCTAGTTTCTAAATAATATTGTATATGTGGTGTAAATGCGTAGACATCTACGTCTTGGAATACACCTTCTCTTCCCATTTTTTTCATCATATCTAAAATAATATCTGTAAATACTGTCATACCCGAAGGTAACATTTGATTAAGGTCGGCACCATTATCTAGTAATAATTTTGTTAAATCGGGGGTCACATTCGTGACCTCGTCATCCGGGATCTGGTTAATTACCATTTTTAATGGACTGGTGTTGGAATACAGTGCCAAATTATTAAGGTCTACACCCCTTTGTATGCTGTTTTTTAATAAGTCGTAATCACGGGTGGCAATAGCATGCATTAATTCGTCTGAAGACATTATATTTATATATATATATATAACATTTTTTTTTTGGACTTTCACATCTTTTCCCACTTATGAATACCTGTTTTTGGATGTTTAGGTTCAATCGGTTTTTCATGTGTAACTAATCCAAGCCACCATGGTTGATTTTTTGTTTTTGAGAGATGCATTGGACACATAGTTTCATTATGTAATTTTTGACAATTACATTGAGCACCCAATCCTTGATTCCAAACGCGAATATCACATTGTAATGGATTATATTCCATATTACTTCGTTCATCAATATTAATTGTTGTTTCTTTTTTTCCTTTATCAGGGTTACTTAATAATTTTTGTAAATCTTCTAACGTAAAATGTTTGGTTGAAAATGTATCATATACATGTTTCAAATATATATTATTCGGTGATGTTAATGTTTCATTAATAATAGGTAATGCTGACATATTTGATAGTATAATTTTAATACAGATGATATTTCAAATTTAATAATGTATGATTTATAAGTAACGTGACATTATTATAAAGGGAGACATAAAGTAATATATCATCTGCGATGATATCAAAGAAAAAAATGTGGACCCACTTTTAAAAACGAGATATAACATGTAACCAGATAGGATACTACTTTATGGGTGTGTAAATGGGATATTATTAAAGAATCCAAGGAGATTCTAACTTCATAAAATGTTCTGTTGATTCGTTCCTTTGGATTATATATTTAATATTTTGAGGTTTACATGTTTTTATCTGTGGAGATGTATAGTTTTTTGTATGTTGTTTATTGTATTTGTTTCTTATATATTTTGAAATATCATTCCACATAACTTCAAAGGGATATATTATCATTAATATATTATCATTAATATATATATTTTTATATATTTATTCATAATCATTGATTAGTCAATATATCTGTCGTATCTGTTAATTTTCCCGACATGTACCTTTGTATGGTACCAAAAATAACTGCTAATAGAATCGCGGTAGATGTAGGGTCTTGATATGCTCTATCAACTAAGGGTGTTACATATCTATTAACCGAATCCTGTATTAATGGTGTAATTTCTTCATATACCCGATTCATATTATATTTCATGTCTGGTTGTAATAGACCCATATCCATTTTTTCAACTCTTGTAATCCTTCGATTTGGTGATGGGGAGCGAGCCGTGTTCCGTGCTTGACGGCGGGCTGTGTCCCGTAGTTGTTGACTGCGGACCGCCGCGCGAAATCCAGCGCCAGGATGAGTGGTCTTCTCAAACCCACTAAACTTGGCACCCATATATTGTCCAGGTGCTGACTCGTAACCCCTTACGGGAAGGGGTGTATGCATACCTCCTCTCATACGCCTTGTCGAACGTCTCACGGATCTACGAGCACGTCTATTTGAACGCATTGTAGATCTGCGTGATCTTCGAGAAGATCTACGCGAACGTTTTACTTGCCTTATATTATCTTTCTTAACACTTCTTCTTTTCCGTCTGGAACGGGAGCGATTCTTTCTCATTTTATAATATATATACATATTTTAATTTTAATGTATTTTTAATAAATAAATATATAATATAATATTATTATGACAAAAAATTGTTTAACTTGTAAATCCAAGGTAATTGGTAAAATGGAAAGTGATACAGAAGGCGTTATTCCCGAATGGTATAAAAAACTTGGAAATTATTCATTATTACCACCTATATTAAACAATACAAAGAAGTATAATGCATTAAAGAATGATCTTAAAAAAGAAACACCTGAAATAACTGATACAGAAGTGAAAGTCCCATTATCAATTACAAAAAATACGTGGGTTTTTTATTGGGCCGCATCTTCAACAAAAAAACCTTTAAAGATAAATGAACCCGAAAAAGCATATCATAAACATGAAAATCATGGTTTAGTAAAAACAAATAGTTCGGGACATACCGAATTAATATTAAATTGTCCCCAACCTTATCAAGTAGATGAAATTACATATCCACGACATTTACATTATGTTGTATTAAATAGTGATAAATTATGGAGTACGGAAGTAAAGACAATCGTTGTCACTTGTACAATCAAGAAGAAAGAACTGGATATAATCATAAAAGAAGATACACATATAATTATTGATGCATTACCCGAAACATCATTTGAAATACAACATATACCATCTTCCATTAATATACCCTATTCTTCATTAACATCAAAAAATCAAAAGAAAATGATTCATGATTCTATTAAAGAAGGATTACAAGAAAAATCAAAATTAAATCGTTTTATTAACAAAGGGACACTTGATTTCGAAAATATTCCCTTAGTTGTATATTGTGCTCATGAAGAATGTAATGCTTCCGGAAATCTTATCCATAAATTAATTGATGTTGGTTTTGTAAACATTATAGAGTATCCAGGGGGTTTAAAGGAATGGTTTGGACCAAAAGTAACGAAGAAACCATCTTCACCTAAGAAGAAACCCACTAAACCATCGTCACCTAAGAAGAAAGAATCGTCGCCTAAGAAGAAACAATCGTCACCTAAGAAGAAACGTAGTAAGCAAAAGAAACCATCGACACGTAAGAAGGAACTACAGAAACCGTCCTCTCCTACAAAGAAATCATCACCATCTGAGAAGGAAAAACCACAATTTTTTGACACAGATGATGAAAATGATGAAGAGGATGACAAAACACACTCAAAATATAGTTTAGATATATCAGATGAAACACTTGTGTATGAAAATGTACATTACAAACATGTGTTATATACAAGTGAAATATTACATGAAGATGTATTAATGGGTCATTGGGACGGGAAAAAAATTAAATGGATGGGTGAAAATGAAGAAAAACATACACAAATGAGGACCATATTTACAAATAAAATTAAGGATGATACGCAAACAAAAGGAAAGGGTCGCGAGGATATTGAAGAAGTCAAAGATTCAAGTGATGAAGAAGAAGTCAAAGATTCAAGTGATGAAGAAGAAGTCAAAGATTCAAGTGATGAAGAAGAAGTCAAAGATTCAAGTGATGAAGAAGAAGTCAAAGATTCAAGTGATGAAGAAGAAGTCAAAGATTCAAGTGATGAAGAAGAAGACAAAGATTCAAGTGATGAAGAAGAAGACAAAGATTCAAGTGATGAAGAAGAAGACAAAGATTCAAGTGATGAAGAAGAAGACAAAGATTCAAGTGATGAAGAAGTTATACAAAATAAAAACATATCACAAAAAGACAAGAAAAAAGTCGAACTCTTAAAAGAAATATTAGATAAAAAGGAGGAAACATTGAATAATAAAGTAAAGAAGCATACGAAAGGTGGTGGATTATTGAATGTAAGTGCAATAAACATTATAAAAAAGCAAGGAGGGGGGTTCAGAGGTTGGGGATTTACATTTGATTAAAAATTGAAAATTATTCAATAATAATAATAAATAATAATTATAAATATGGTAGAGGAACAAGAAAAAGGTAGTGTAATGAAAGATGAAGAAAAAGAACAACCACCTCCTATTAAGAAGAAGAAAATAAATAAACATAGGTGTTATTTCTGTAATAAAAAATATGGAATGATTAGTTTTACATGTGAATGTAACGGTACGTTTTGTATTGTATGTTGTAGTGCTCATACACATAAATGCCCGATTGACCGAAAAAAAATGACAAAAATAATGCTTGAAAAAAAGAATCCAAAAGTGGTTCATTCTAAGATGGTAGATGTATTAGGTTAGTATAAGAAGAGGATATTTTGAAACAATACTGTATTTTATGTCTCTTATACGGTTTTGTTTATTATAATGTTTTGATTTGATTTTTCTAAACTGTCTGGCCAATTCAGTATATCCAGTATCTTGTTTGAATTTTTTCTCTTCGTTTATTATATCTTTTAATCCATCTTCATGTCTCTTTAATGTAATAAACTCCTTTTTTAATAATTCGGGCGATGTTTTACGTTTACTAAATTTTTTTAAATTTTTAAACCGATGATTTACTACTTGAAAACTATAAAAACCCGCGAAAAGTGGCGTGGAACCAGTTGTATTTTCCGGTGCGACATCCATACAACATGGACAATTACCGGATGAAGATTCAGAACGAAACCAATCCATAATACATTTAGTATGAAATGTATGCTTACAATTTAATTCATAGGTATTTTGACCTTTAAGTTCCGACAAACATATAACACATATATCTTCTTCATTCATTTAGTATGTTTATATTTATTATGGAATTTTTTTAATGCATTTTTAACTCGTTTTTCATTCATTTCTATATCATTTATTAGATAATTTTCAATATCGTTGACAGATGGTAATGACGTATGTATATCAATTGTATCTATATTAATCTTATCACGGAATAGTAGAAAGTTTTCTTTAGCCGCATTAAATTGTATTAAATAATTATCAGGAATCTTATAATTCGTATTTTCTAATATGTTTTCGATTGTGTTATACTTATGTATAAGTTTTAAAGCTGTAACATTCCCTACACGAGGAATAATAGGGCAATAATCACAACCACAGAGAATACAGAAATCAATAAATGAATTATGATCTAGATGTAAATCATCAATCAGTGTTTGGTACGTAATAATGGATACAATATCTTTTCGTTTGATTGATGAATCAACGCAATTACGTATCATTCTTGGACAAGCATACACCATTGTGTCCATATCTTCTGTGAGAACATAATCTACATATCCAATACGACATAATTCGCTGGCATATGCTTCGCCTTCGCCGTCTGGATGAATATATGATACACCCAATAAGTCAAGTAGTTTCTTTATTTGATTAATCATTTCATGAGTAACTCTCATAGATGACATTGCCAGTTTTTGTTTTTCTTTTACATCTGTTGTTTTCTCAGATAATTCTTTTGCTTTCATTGATTTTTCTTTCCTTTCCTGAATACATGTGGATTTATTCTCGGGTGGTTTGCCATCAAATACAAAGATTAATTCGATATCTAAGGCTATATAATTCATTACTTTATAGAATACACCCGTTACATGGTTTGTTATCTGTCCTTTTGAATTGCGGAATACTCTCCCTCCAGGTGTATTAAATAGTTGTTGATAGATAATAAGACTCGCATCAACTGCGACTCTTTTTCCACTTAATTTATATAAATTTTCATGTGTAATTGATTGAGGTGAATTCGTTTTAATGGTCTTAGTGAGTGATTTAATTCCCATATTTGTTTTTGGATTATTTTATATAAAATAATCAAATTTAAGTTTAAATACTATACTTTACTCTTTTAATGCCGTATTTAATTTTCGCGTCATTTCTGTATTAAGCATCTTATATTTTTGTTTTGACAATTCTAAAAACCATCTATGTTCTGTATCTCTTAGGAGTATTTCATATGGGACAGATATGACATATAATTTTTCAGGGTCTAAATAATCAATGGGATATCTTCCCAAGTATTCTTTAATTGTAATTAATCTCATATTTGAATTATGTGTTCCGTCATATTCTATACCTAGATGAAATTGTGATGGATCTCGTTTGATTAATAATTTTGATAAAATATCATAACTAGAGGATATCTGTTTCTTTTTTATTGATTTTAAGAAATGTCTCTTATATTCGTGTATCAATTTAGAGTTAGGTTTTGAACCAATTATATATGTATTCGGATATTTCTTATTTGACAATCCATTCATGACACGTGGAGATGATCCAACGGTAACAATTTCATTTGTATCAGATTTATTAACCAAACTTTGTAACATAGATGGATTATGAATAATTGTTCCAGGTGAAATACATAATCCACCATATTTTTCTAGTAAATATGCATGTAATAAATCAACCCGTTTTCTCATCGGGATGTGTGATTTATGATGCATTTTAATAGGGAAGTCCTTCACATATTTATGTAAGTTCTTTGGTGTTACAATTATAATGGATGGAATAAATTTCTTCATGAGTTGAATACACATTTCAAAAAATACGGGCACTTCTAATGATTTATCTAATAACTGTATACTTGTATTCGTAAGTGTGGGTTCAATATAGGTCCATATATATGTTCCTTCGAATAGAGGCGCGTCTACAACTATATTTGCAACTTTATTTACAATGATCTTTATATTATTTTCGAATGTATTCTGTGTAAGATCCACTTTCGTTACGACTAATTGTTCTGAATTTAGATTTATATTCACATTCTTTTTTTTTATATCTTGTTCCTTCTTAATATATTTCCTATGGTTCTCATTAACGATTATTATAAATACAACTAAAAATACAATAACAAGTAAAGCAAACATTTATATTATATAATAATAAAATAATAATATCATTCATTTGTTATGTTTTCATTATTTTTTTATTATGGAAGATAAATGGACTTTTCATTTATCATAAAATCAATATTAAAAGAAGTCGCTGAAGAATTAAAAAAGAAAGATAATATTACACTTTTAAAGAATGATATATTAAATCCAGTTATAAGTCATATAATAACTGAATTATATCCTTATATTATCCGTTTAATAATTGTTATCATGCTTATTTTCATATTTTTAATCATTACTATATTCCTCAATATAAAGATCATATTAAAGTAATTAGTTTGATCCCCCATAATGTTTCATATCACGTAATATATGGTTAGCATGGATACCTTTTTTTGCATCCCCCATATTTAGATAACTAATCGCTGGATAATAAAAATATTTAATAATACCTTTTCTCTGTAAATAAACCATTTCTGTATCAAGTGCTCTCATTTTATGTTTCTTGTTAACTATATCTAATAATTCTTTCGCTACTTCCCAAGTAGGAAAATAATAACCATGACCTCCCAGAATCCTATATTTTTTGGAGTCTATTTTATTAATTCCAGATGTAAGTGATTTAATTGCTTCGGAATGTTTCCATGTTTTATTTTTAAATGTATCGGGGGGATGTAACGTTCCACCAAAATAAATAACACTATCTTGGGGAAGATTATCTAAGTTTATGGATTCTAATTTCTTGAAATTAATTAAAGCATCGTCTTCTATTACTAATGCTTTATTTATTTTTTGTGTTACTATTTTACGAATAATAGACATATGTGAGTTTAATATTCCTGCAGTACATTTTTTCTTATGGTCACCGGCATTCCACATAATTTGTAATTTATCAAAATACGGGTTTTGTTTACTCATTTCTAAACCATTACATGCTGAATATCTCATGTACCTTGCATCATTTTTGTATTTACTCCACTTATCTTTATCTTTTCTTAAATTAATAACAAATATCTTGGGTAAGTCACCCTTTCTAGATACCTTGGGGGGTGATGTAGTACGGGAACGTGTTTTAGACCTAGACCTAGACCTAGACCTAGACCTAGACCTAGACCTTCCACGTATATTCATTTCTCGTGATACTCGATTTGTCCGTTTGATACGTGGTTTTCTAGATAATATGTTTCTTTTATGTCTTGGTGAGGTTGACCTTGGCCTTCTTGTTCGTATTCTATTTGTAGATCTTTTTCGCCCCCGTCTTCTCTGTGTTTTCTTTGCAGGCATTATATATAATATATAATATATTATATATTGAATATTATGAAAAAATTTAAAGACTTTCCACAATTTACCCCTAATATTTCACCCAAAGATGTATTAAAATATGGTTCCTTTGGAGGAACATATTTTCGTCCAATAAAATCATCTATCACGGGGAAAAAGTATTCATCGAAACAGATTATTAAAGAGTATCCGACACATTGGTTTCAGGGAATAGATATAGATACAATGATTATATCTTCGAAATATGACAAGAAAGTGAATAAGTATAAGGTTACATGTGGTTCTTCTTTGGAGAACTGGGAAACAAGTGGTTGGATTAATAAACAAGATCCATATGGATGGTTTCAATGGTACTGTCGTTTTTATCAGGGAAGACGGACAAATGACGATGAACGACAAATTAAACGTTGGGAAAAGTTGGCTGGTCCCAAAGGAAGATTTAAAAGGAGACTCATGAATCTACTTATAAAAGAAAAAGCGAGGTATAATGATTATACAATAAGTCCGGTTATACGCCAGGTATTATTGCACTGGGGATATGAATTGTCATCAGTAGACTTAAATAGTTACAAACGATCATTAAAAAAATAAATTGAGTGTTGTTTTTTTATAATTTAAATCATACATATTTTGGTAGTATTTCATAAATTTTATAATAAATGATGTATCCACAGAATATGTATGAATATAATTTATTATATGTTCTTTTATAGAACATTTTTTTGATATATTTAATTCATCTTGATATTGATGTAATAATTTATATAAAATGGATAAATTATAGGTTGTCATATTTCTTTGAGATAATATCTTTTTATGGAATGTGGATATAATGCATTTACTAATATATGTATTATATTTGATGGTTAATTTCTCCATATTATACTTTTTTACTAAAAATATAGGATATACAACCATATTATGTATTATATGATTTATAAACCACCATGAATTCGTAATATGTGTATATAATAAATAATGGTCTCCTATACAATGTGATGTATATATTTTGTCAAATAATAATAGTTTCTTATCTTGACTAATACCCGTATATGTATCTAAAAATGTAATTACATTTTCGATAATGTTTAGACCAATCGTGGAATATTCACTGGAGCACTCTCTATAAACAGTATTAAGAGACATATTACATATTAAATGTTTTATAAACTCATTTGAATTATTATTTTTTTTATCGAAATATTGAATATTCGTAAAGGTCGTTTTGTAATAATCAATATTTACTTTAATTGAATTAAAATTATGGTTTGATTTTGAGATTAAATGCATTAGATTTACATCTGAGATTGGTTCTTTTAAAAAAAATTTCCGTGTTATTTTCGATATTTCATCATATGTATATGTAAGTTTCAATTGATACGATTTTGACCATAATTGTTTTATGTATTTATTTTCGATGGAATTAATAATATAAATAATTGGGTGTTTTGATATTTTTTTTTTTGAGAATTGTATGATTGACTTAAATAATTGTTTATCATTCTTTTGTATATCATTTAAATCATCAAATATGAGAGACTTATATACATTATCTGGTTCAAACATCATAGTAATACTTTTTTTATATAATGATGAATTTAGATAACCTTCTAATGAAATATTTTTTTTACACGAACTAATTGATATTAATATATTTACATAGTTCCTTAGCACATAGTTCGCAAGACATGATTTACCGAAGCCATTATTTCCTAGAATAATAAGTGGTTTTTGTTTATATCCTCCTTCCGTCCATTTTTTTACAACTTGTGTATTATCAGTAATTTTTAAAATATACTCGCTTAGAGCATCCATATTAGGATATATTATTTGATTTCTTAAATATTATTTAAAACTATATTTAGTGTAATATTTATAATATGGTAGCCATTGGAATTGATTTAGGAACAACATACAGTTGTGTAGGATGGTGGAAAGATAATAGGTGTGAAATTATTGCGAATGATCAAGGGAATCGGACAACCCCTTCTTATGTTGCATTTACAGAAACAGAAAGATTACTTGGGGACGGCGCTAAAAATCAAGGTTCAATGAATCCTGAAAATACAATATTTGATGCTAAACGACTTATTGGAAGAAAATTCAGTGACCCGGTATTACAGAGTGATATTAAACAATTCCCTTATAAGGTTAAGGATGATGGGAATGATAAACCAATTATTGAAGTCAATTATAAAGGAGACGTAAAAACCTTTCGTCCAGAAGAAATATCTTCAATGGTCCTTATAAAAATGAAGGAAACCGCCGAAGCATATATTGGTGAAAAAGTAACAGACGCCGTGATAACTGTCCCCGCTTACTTTAATGATGAACAACGACAAGCGACAAAAGACGCTGGTAAAATTGCTGGATTAAATGTGTTACGGATTATTAATGAACCTACAAGTGCAGCTATTGCGTATGGTTTAGATAATGTGAAAGATGAAAAAAAAGTCCTTATATATGATTTAGGAGGAGGTACATTCGATGTGAGTCTTTTATGTATTGAGGATGGAATATTCGAAGTCAAAGCAACGAGTGGGAATACTCATCTCGGGGGCGAAGATTTTGATAATTTATTAGTCCAACATTTTTGTTGTGAATTCAAAAAACAACATAAAAAAGATATTACGGACAATAAAAGGTCATTGAGGAGATTAAGGACCGCGTGTGAAAAAGCAAAGAGAACTCTATCGAGTGGAACAACTGCGTCGATTGAAATAGATTCTTTATTTGAGGGAATTGATTATTTTACATCCATTACACGAGCGCGTTTTGAAGCACTCTGTATGCCATTATTCCAGAAATGTATTGAACCCGTGACAAAAGTTATCCGTGATTCTGGTATTTCTAAAAAAGACATTGATGAAATTGTCTTAGTCGGGGGTTCAACTCGTATTCCCAAGATTCAACAACTTCTTTCTGAATATTTTAATGGAAAGGAACTTAATCATAAAATTAATCCTGACGAATCTGTTGCGTTTGGAGCATCCGTTCAAGCAGCCATATTATCCAAATCTACAAGTGGATCTGAAAAAGTGGATGAAATCCTATTACTTGATGTGGCACCATTATCCATTGGATTAGAAACAGCGGGAGGTATCTTTACAAAATTAATTGAACGAAATACAACCATTCCGACAAAAAAATCATCCACATTCTCTACCTATGAAGATCAACAGACGGCTGTTACGATTCAAGTATTTGAGGGAGAACGTTCAATGACAAAAGATAACCATAAATTAGGTGAATTCCAATTAGATGGTATTCAACCTGCTCCTAGGGGAGAACCTAAGATTGAAGTAACTTATAACATTTCCGCGGATGGTATTTTAAATATTTCAGCATGTGATAAAGCATCCGGTTCTGAAAAAAATATAACAATTACAAATGATAAAGGTCGCTTAACATCTGATGATATTGAAAGAATGGTTCAGGAAGCAGAACAATTCAAGGAAGATGATATGGAGAAACAAAAACAAATTGAATCTAAAAATCAATTAGAATCTTTCTTATATGGTCTTCATAATTCGGTAGAAGAACATAAAGATAAAATTTCGGAAGAAGAAATGAAATTGTTTAAAGAACGAATGCAAACAACGACTCAATGGATGGTTGAGGAAAAAACAACCGAGGAATATGAAGGTAAATTAAAAGAACTACAAGAAACACTGAAACCGATTATGGATAAATTACAAGTCCCTCAAAATAATCAACCCTTTGATCCATCACAAATGGATCCGTCTTCATTTGACCCTGAGATGATGAAGCAAGCTATGAATATGGATCCTTCGAAGGTTCAAGAAATGATGGGGGGTCAAGAACCAACCATCGATGAAGTTGATTAAATATAAATTAATTATATAATAAAAAATAGTATCGCTGACAGTAGGAATTGAACCTACCCGCCGTTGATTTCTCAACAACTCATGGCGTAATCAGAACCATATACCAATAGATAAGACGAAGTATCATCCATGATCTGCATATCATTGAATCCTCTAATATTCCTTACAATCAATCCATATATAATCCATTCATAAGTTAGTTAATAAAAAATACCCGTACTGGGACTCGAACCCAGAACCCCCAGATTAGAAGTCTGATGCGCTATCCAATTGCGCCATACGGGTTTAAGTGTCGGAGGTGAGAATTGAACTCACTATGTTTAATTTAATCCCATCAACATACAAATGTCTTGAAATATATGAATAACGTTTCCAAGTGGCCAACCTCTTCCACGTTATTCAGACACAACGAAACATTTGTATATATAGAGAACCAGTAGTTTCCTACTCCCTTTACCAATTGGATACACCGACTATACATTATACATTATACATTATACATTATACATTATACATTATACTTAAATATTCCTTCATTAACGCTTACGCTGAACATCAAATCCAGGTTGCTTGATTTGATGGTTCCTTCGCATTTGCTTACAATTGAAAGTCCTCGGTATATTCTTATACGTGACCTTTTTCTTACACCGCGTTACCATATGGGTATTCTTAGAAGGCATTTCTGTCAGAAAGGTTCCGTAAGTGTATTTCGTTGTTGTATTCCCCATACTGTTTTTATATTGGTTTGTATCAAATATACAATTTCAAATTTTGCCTAATTTCAAATAAATGACACCATGTGATGCGTCTTTATTCTATTTGTAGGTCTTTTAGAGGAACACCCATATTTCGTGAAGATCATACGAACATGAACATACCGAGAAATACATTCAGAAGCATGGATACGAGAATGTGAGAGGATATTACACGAATTCAAACACACTTCATAGAACAAATTATAACCATACGAAAAGGACCAGTGGATGTAGGCGGTGTGGTCGTCAAGGTCACATGAAGTCAACTCATGCGAAAGGATATGAATTGTATTATTGAGTCTGTAAGTAAATAAATTTGATTTAAAGTTACAAATTTTTTATCAACTATCAAGGACCCCTTACCAAATGGTCCTCAAGTCTAAAGTAAGAAAGAAGTGTCGCTCCGTGAAATCTGGGAAAGTCTCTAAGGAGGTCATCCCTTACAATCGTAAGACTAACTATAAAAAAAAAAGTAAGGACACAAAAACGTCTGAATGTGTCATTTGCTACATGGAAGTCTCACCGACTAGAAACAACACGATTCAGTGCGGTAAAACTGTTCACACGATGTGTTCTGGATGTAAGTTGAAAATAACGGACGATCGGTGTCCCATGTGTCGTTCTCACAATATTCCGTTCCCTATGGACACATACATTCCCCTACCAATCTTTGGTATAGGGACACGCTTCGGTAGGGAACTAACCTATCAGGATTTAATGCCTGTATTTAGTGTAGATTATAATAAAATGCAACATCCTCTGTATAGATAATGTAAGTAGTCTTGTAAGTAGTCTTGTAAGGTAAATATTGTAAGTAAATTTGATTTTTTTATGTAAGGAGTAGATACTATACTATAAAATAATGTCTATATCTGAAGGAATTCCTCCAAGCAATCAAGAATCACATTATTATGAAGATAAAGGTATTATTCTATGTGATGATATCATAAAAAATATTGGTGATATATGGTTAGAAGAAAGGCACAAACCATGCGAGAAAGCCAAAGAATACTTCGGTCAATGTGTGATGGGGGAGTTACTATGGTTCGTTCACAGAATGGATAATGAACTTTCCGACAGACCCTGGCTGCCCCGTCCTGTCGATTGGTGGTCAAAAAAAACATATCACGACATGTTTGGAGATTATGGAGATTATGGATATAAGTGGATCTACCGTGAATTTAAAGATGACCGCAACATTTGTCGCCAAGCTGATGGAAACGTGATACATGGCACCACGTGGAAAGGATGGGTCCTTAAACATACATCAGAAAGTTGGCATACATTGGATGATTTTACTATGCGTACTTGTGCAGTTAGTTATACGAAAGACTTCAATATATTTTGGTGGCAAGATTGTACCTCTGGTTATACAGCATCTCCTTTTGACTGGTGCGAATGTGGTCAAGGGTACAATACCAAGACTAATAAAGTTATATATGTTGATCATATAGAATGTGAGGAACAACGGAAACAATCTCATTGGTGTCTC